>Ga0008837_100339_pt1 | contig 48626 bp, 47 predicted proteins | sample HotLakConsUCCSLE_FD_65500 | JGI IMG/M metagenome (GOLD analysis project Ga0008837, IMG submission 65500) | Hypersaline microbial mat communities from Hot Lake, Washington, USA - Hot Lake Consortium UCC-SLE | ecosystem: Environmental > Aquatic > Non-marine Saline and Alkaline > Hypersaline >...
ACCCACGGCGGCTGACAGCATGCTGCCAAACAGCACGTGGCTGGGCTGGGCAAAGGGGCTTTCCGGCGCCGCGTAAATGAGTACCGAGGTGGCGCCAAACGAGCCGACTATCAACAGTTCATTTGAGAGCCAGCCCGCACTTAACCAGCCAATAAGCGCCATGCCGCTAAAGGCGCCCAGCCACGACCAGAAGGCATCCTGCCAACCTACAAATGATCGTCGGGTACGTTCACCACGCATTTTACCCAGATAGGTTTTCATTGGGCGCCTTGTTGCATCAAAAGGGTGCGGATAATGACAAACTGCACCACCTTATAGCAAGTGAGCGATTTGCATTCAGCAATGAAGCGGCTTCATGACGTTCTTTAGCTACGTGCGGGGTTGCATGATAAGGAGAGCCCAATGAGTTATGACATCGTCTTCAAACGTATTTATTCAAAGCAAACGGACGACGACGGTGCCCGGGTGCTGGTCGACCGGCTTTGGCCAAGAGGCAAGTCCCGCGCGACGCTTGCGCTGGACGAATGGTACCGCGACGCCTCGCCTGCGCCGGCACTGCGACGCGACTATCACCGCCACGCCATCAGCGAGAATGACTTTCGCGAGCATTATCGCAAGTCGCTGAGGACCGAGCCGGAAGTGCTGGTACCGCTGATGCGTTATGCCCGCCAGGGCAAGCTGACGCTTCTGACCGCTGCCCGCGACCCCGAGCATTCGCATTTGCCTGTGCTACGGGAGATGCTCTTCGAGGCGTTGCGGCAAGAGGATGACGCCGATAGTGAATGTGCGTCGCCGCCGTGTTTTTTACCCCCTTCCTAGTTGGCTTGGCTTTTGCGTGTGCACCGCGTTTAGATCAGCGCCTCGATTTGTGCTCAGCGCCGGGTTAGGTTATTTGCCGAACATAATGGGTCCGATGTCAATCGAGGTCAGACATGAAGAAAGCGCTAGCGGCGTTTGGACGCTGGGTGGCCGTATTGATCGTGATGTTGGCGGTGCTGCTGGCCGGGCCCATCTGGATGTTGGCCAGCGACCAGATCGTGACTGAAGGTCACTGGTCAGCGCTTGACCGTTCCTCTGCCGCGATTGCCCCGTCCCCCGAGGAAGTCTCAGAGGCGGTGGTTCAGGTCTACGCGGCCCGCGCGTACAACTGGCGCGGCGCGTTCGGTGTGCATATCTGGATCGCCACCAAGGCGCAAAATGCTGACGACTATCGTCTGCACCAGGTGCTGAGCTGGCGGCGTCCGACGGTGGTGTCGTCGATAGACATACCCGACCGTTCGTGGTTTGGCCACGCGCCCGAAGTGCTGGCGGATTATCGCGGCGACCAGGCTCAGCAGATGATTCCCCAAATTATCGATGCCGCGGCCCGCTTTCCCTACGCTGATCTCTACCGCGTATGGCCGGGTCCCAACAGCAACAGCTTTATTGCCTGGGTGGCCCGAGAAGTCCCGGGCTTCGACGTAGCGCTGCCGGTGACGGCCGTGGGCAAGGACTATCTGTTCGACGGAGTGTTTGCGCCGACCCCCAGCGGTACCGGGTATCAGCTTTCGCTGGGCGGTGTCGTGGGGGTGCTGGTGGCGCTGGAAGAAGGCATCGAAGTCAATATGCTCGGATTGGGCGTCGGAGTCGACTTCATGCGACCTGCGTTGAAACTGCCGGGGATTGGACGGCTGGGCATGCCGGCCCGCGTCATGGGCAATCACCCGTAAGCACCGGCCATCGCGCGAATGTCACCTGTGTGGGCAAACCCGCCCGGAAGGGTGTATTATGTCTGTAGATACATTTAATGATTAAATGTTTTTACAGATATAAGACGAGGTGGCCATGCAAACGGTCAGTGAACAGGCGCAAAACAAAGCCGCGGCAGCGGCCGGTTTGAAGACGGCCGTGCGTATCCTGGATAAGTGGCAGGCAACCGGCGAGCAGGGCGAGGCGATCCTGCGCGTTTCACACAGCACCTATGCGCGTGCCCGGCGGGGTGACCTGGCAGAAATCAAGCTGGATAGCGATCAGCTCACACGGATCAGCTATCTGCTTAATATTCATGCGGCGTTACGCATGCTGTTTGAAAACCCCGACAATCTGTACGGGTTTGTGTCCATGCCCAATCACAACCCTTTCTTTAACGGCCGTACCCCGCTCGACATCATCAGTAGCGGCGATTTCGCAGCGTTATACGAAACCTTCAAGCGGATTGATAGCTTGCGGGGTGCGCAGTGGTAGCCCCGAATGAGCTGCCGGAATGTGGCGCCCACCAGGTGGAGAGCTACCGCTTGATCAACAGCAAGTTTCCGCCGATTGCGCTGTTTGATGACGTGGCCACGGCGGAGGAATTCGAGGCGTTATATGCGCTTCAGGCATTGACTAACCCGCGCCTGCGCAATGACGTCGGCGACCTGGGGTTGCTGCCAGTCAAGGATATTCCCTTCCGTATTCGCGGCTGCTCCTATGCCACCGCGCCTTTTACGCATGTTAACCCCAATGGTTCGCGGTTCAGCGATGGCAGTTTTGGCGTACTGTATGTCGCTGATTCGCTGAACGCCGCCATCAGCGAGGTGAAGCACCATCAGCAAGCCTACTGGGAGAAGGTGCCGTCGCTGCACTATGAGCGGTTCGTGTTCAGAGGCTTGAAGTGCGTCTTCGATGAAGCCGGGTGTTGGGACGCGACCCGGCTGGCGCGGGCGCATGCCATTTATCGACCCGACGACTACCAGGCGTCGCGAGCGTTAGGCGCGGCCCTGCGCAACGAATCAGGGGTGGGGCTGCGTTATCATTCGGTGCGCCATGCTGGCGCCACCTGCTGGGCGCTAATGACACCGCGCCAGGTCATCGACATTGTGCAGACGACCCACCTGGAAATGATCTGGAACGGCGCCATTGCCCAGGTCAACCGGCTTTCAGCGGTACCGGTGCCGCCCCGATAGCGCTCCCGTTATGGCTGATGCGACTCGGTAAAGCGCTGCATGATGGCCAGGGTTTCATCGCTTACGTGGTGCTCCATGCCCTCGGCATCGATGCGGGCGGTGGTATCGCGGACCCCCAAGGCGCGCAAGAAATGCAGCACGATGTCGTGTCGCGCCCGCGATGTTTCGGCCATTTGTTGGCCTTCCTCGGTCAAGAACAGCGAGCGGTAAGGGCGACTCGTTACCAGTCCCAGCTCGTTCAGGCGGCGGATCATTTTCGACACGGTCGCCTGGCTGACCGCCATGCGGCTGGCAATATCGGCCGCGCGGGCTTCGCCGCGATGGCGCAGCAGATCACCGATCAGCTCTACGTAGTCTTCGATAAGCTCGGTTTCGTGAGCATTGCGTACGGTTTCGTACTGCTGTGCGTGCTGCTCGACAGGCGGCAACGCATCGCCGCTCAGGCGAGAAGTAGGAGGCAATGGCCGCTGTTCGTGATCGCTCATAATGGCTATATAGGTTGGCTATATCAGAGTGAGTAAAAACGTTGATTAGCATGGTAGCTTATTTTACGGAATAATTGTTAGCCAAGGCTAAACTATTTGCATGATGCTTTTTAAGTGAGCTAAAGTTGTGCTTAACGCGATCCTATCACAGAGGAGAGTTACCATGCGCCAACGAGATATGTGGTTGTGGTTGAGTATTCCCGTCGCCCTTGCCGGGGCCGCGACCGGTGCCCAGGCCGACGAAGACGCCCCGTCGCTCAAGGTGGCGGTGACCTTTTCGGTGTTGGGTGATCTGGTCGAGCAAGTGGCGGGAGAGGATGCCGAGGTAACCGTGCTCACCCCGATCAATGCCGAAGTGCACGAGTGGGAATTGACCCCTGATAACTTTGCCGCTCTCGAAGATGCCGACGTGGTGTTTTACAACGGCTATCAGCTAGAGCAGTGGATGTCACAGGTCAATGCGACGGTGGGTGACAATACGCCAGTGATGGCAGTGGCCGAAGAGTCGGGCTATCCGACCCAGAGCATCGTGACCGGTGATATGGAAGGCGATGTTGATCCCCATCTGTGGATGGACCCGCGCGCGGCGGTAGCCTACGTGAAGGCGATTGCCGATCAACTTGAAGACGCGCTACCTGACCAGGCAGACGACATTCAGCGCCGTGCTGAAAAGACGGAAGCGTCACTCAATGATTTGCATGTTGAGCTACAAGAAACCCTTTCCTCAATACCTGAAGAGCGTCGGGTGCTGCTTTCCAGCGAAGCTGCGTTTCTTTACTTCGCCGATGCTTACGATTTCGAACACGATGGCATCTGGGGCACCAACGCTGAAACCGAGGGCTCGCCGCGCCAGCTGATGCGGGTTATCGACATGATCAACGAGCGCAAGCCCGCCGCGCTGTTCTGGGAAAGCACCATTTCTGATCGCCATGTCACCAGCGTGGCGAATGATACGGACCTGCCCGTGGCTGGCCCGCTGTATGTTGACTCGCTGAGTGAACCCGATGGCGAAGCCCCCGACTATTTTGCCATGCTGCGCCACAACGCTGAGCTATTGCGTGATCATTTGGCAAGCGAGTAATCCGTTATGTCCCTAAACCCTGATACATCCACTGCCGCCGTTGAGATTGAAGGTCTGTATGCGGCTTATCAGCGCCAGCCGGTGCTGGAAAACATCAATCTTGTGTTTCCAGCCGGCCAGTGGACCGCCATCGTGGGCCCCAATGGCGCGGGCAAGTCGACGCTTTTCCATGTGCTGACGGGCAGCATGAAACCGCTGCGTGGCCGGGTTCGTGCTTTTGGGGAGCCGATTGCCGAGCATCGCCGTGCCGGCCACATTGCCTATATGGCCCAGCGCGAGGCCATCGAATGGGATTTCCCTGTGTCGGTCTGGGAAACGGTGATGGGCGGCCGTTTCGGCCACATGCGGCAGGATGCATGGTGGCGGCGCTGCCTTCCCGCGCGCTGGTATCATCCCCGCCATGGCGATGCCGTCCGCGATGCGTTGGAAGCCGTCGATATGCTGGCGTATGCGAACCGGCCGATTGGCGCGCTTTCCGGCGGGCAGAAAAAACGTGTCCTGCTGGCCAGGGCCTTGGCGCAGCAAGCGCGCATTTTGCTGCTGGACGAACCGCTCGCCGGGGTCGACCCGCCCAGTGAAAAGCTGATTCTGGACGTGCTTCGTGGTCAGCGTCAGGCGGGTCGTACCGTCATTATGGTCACCCACGACATGCCTAGTGCACGGCGCTATGTGGATCATGTGGTGCTGATCAACCGGGTGATTCGCGGCGAAGGGCGACCCGACGACATGCTCAGCGACGCCAAGCTGGCGGCACTGGCGGTCAGCGCCATGGCGTCGTCGCCCGGCGATAACGTTGCCGGCTCATTTTCCACCGCGACAGGATAATCAGGAGGCGCTGCACACATGGAGTTGCTATCTACCCTAGGCAGCGGCCTGGTAAACGGCCTGATCAGCGCGCTGATGGTCGTGGTCAACCTGCTGCCCGATACGCTGTCGGATGCCTTTCAGTACCGCTTTATGCAGCGCGCCCTGTTGACCTCGGTGATGGTCGGTGCGATCTGCGGACTGCTTTCCTGCTATGTGGTGCTCAAGCGCTGGTCGCTGCTCGGCGACGCCATTTCCCACGCGGTGCTGCCAGGGGTGGCGATTGCCTATCTGCTTGGCTGGCCGTTTTTCATCGGGGCCTTTATCACCGGGGCCTTGACCTCAATCGGTATCGGGGCCATCGAACGCCACACCCGCATCAAGTCGGATGCCGCCATGGGCCTGATGTTTACCGGCGCGTTTGCGCTGGGCATTGTGATCATCAGCAAGATCGCCTCCAGTACCCACCTGATGCACATCCTGTTTGGCAACGTGCTCGGCGTGCGCGAATCCGCGCTTGTGCTCACCCTTGTCGCCAGCGTTATCGCGCTGCTGGTGGTGTGGCTCTGCTTTCGGCCGCTACTGCTATACGCCTTCGACCCCCAGCAGGCGCAGGCGCTTGGCTTCAACACCAGCGTGATTCACTACGGGCTGATTCTGCTGTTGACGTTGACCATTGTGGCGAGCCTCGAAACCGTGGGCATCATCCTGGTGGTGGCGATGCTGATAACGCCCGGGGCCACCGCCCACCTGCTCACCGATCGGTTTCGTAATATGATGCTGATTTCGGTTGCCGTGGGCGTGAGTTCAGCGGTGATCGGGCTATGGCTCTCGGCCGCGCTGGATGTGGCTTCGGGCGGTACTATCGTGCTGGTCGCCACCGGCTGGTTCTTCGCGGCGCTGGTGTTTTCACCCAGGCACGGCGTGCTGGCCCGCCAATGGCGGCGCTGGCGCCTGGGCTGAATGGCGCCTTATGGCGTGGTGGGTGTCGCGGGCGACTGCAGACGTTCCCAGGTTTTTTCGGCGATACCGATGCCGGCGCCCGCCATCAGCAAATAGGTTTGATCCGCGCCGGCCTCCATCAAGGGGGCTTCTTCATCGGGATAGTTGATACCGGCAATGATCGTGCCTTTGAACCCCGCCTTGCGCAGCTGGCGGGTGGCAAATAGCTTGCTTTCGGTATTGGGCGTTGCCAGCACCACGGCGTCAAGGGCCTGAATATCCAGGTGCGACCAGAAAGAGACGTCTTCCACATCGGCATAGCGAACGTCGCGCTGAGAAGCGGCTACCTTGTTGGGATCGGAATCGACTCCCACCACCCGTAAATGGTTCTCGACAAAAAAATCGTAGGCGGCACTGCCGGTGCGGCCCATGCCGATGACCAACAGTGTTGCATCACCCAGAGTGACGGGCTGCTCATCGGGATGGCGTAAATGACGCTCAAAGCGGGTCAGACGCGCCTCAAAACGATCAAACAGGGCGTGGGCGACCCGGTTGAGCGGTGCGGAGATGATAAATGAAAGCGCCACGGTGAGTGCCAGCGGCACCAGCCAGTCTTCCAGCAGGCTAGCCGCCACAATCAGGCCGAACTCGCTATAGGCGGTGAGGCTAAGGCCCCCAAGGAAAGCGCTGCGGGCGCGAACCTTGAAGACAATCAGCAGGGCGAAGAATAGTGCGGCTTTGAGTGGTAGCAGCAGCGACATGACGCCAGCGAAGATCAGCGCGTTGGTGTCGGGCAGGCCCGACATGCCTATCTGCAGGAAAAAACTGATCAGCAGTATTTCCTTGAGTCCCCACAGCGCCTTGGACATTTCCTGGGCGCGCGGATGTTTGGCCAGCAATAGCCCCATCACCAGCGCGCCCACCTCGCCGCTCAGCCCCACGACATCAAACCCCATGCCGCCGATGGCAATGGCCAACACCGCTCCCATCAGCACCAGCATTTCATCGTGCTGGGCAATGCTCATCAGCCAGTAAAGCACCGGTCGGAGGAGCGGCAGGGCCAGGATCCAGAGTGCCCACCAGGAGGGAGACTGGCCGCTGTAAATGCTGATGGCGGCCAATGCTACCAGGTCTTGGATGATCAGGATGCCGATCGCCAGTCGCCCGTGCAGCGCTCGCAGTTCCCTTTTGCCCTCGAGCACCTTGGCAGCCAGTACTGTGCTGGAAAACGACAGTGCAATGGACAGCAGAATGGCGGTGTCGAGCGCCAGGCCCATAAAGACCACAAAGCCTGCAGTGAAAACAAAGGTAGTAATGCTGAGGTGGATAAAAGCGCCGCCCAGCACGGCGGGCTCAACGAGGTTTCTAAGGTTGAGTTTCAGGCCAATGGTGAATAGCAGCAGCAATACGCCGAGGTGCGCCAGATGCTCGAGCAATGGACCGGTCTCGGTCGGCAAACCCAGATAGGGACCGGCGAAATTAAGCGCAAAACCGGCCGTTAAAAAACCCACCAGAGGAGGCAGGCTGAGTTGGCGAGCGGCAATCCCGAAGAGAAACGCAAACGATAAAACAATGACTTCAAACATGCACAATCCCTAGCGTATGGAACGGACGGGTTATTTTCTTACTCGCCAGTGCTTTTGCATTTCAACAAAGGTGAATGACGCTGACCAGGTGATCAATACAAAACCGGTGAGTGCCAAGGTGCCATACAGGAAACGGATCGGGCCGGTGGCATAAATATCGCCGTAGCCCACCGTGGTGTAGGTAACGGCTGCGAAGAAGATATGATCCAGCAGGTTGAAAGCGCTATAGCCGTTCAGTGCGCCGATGCCTTGCTGCTCGGCCAGCCACCACCCCGTGATGCCGAACAGCCAGATTTCGGCGATGTGCGTCATCAGTACGCCGAACGCCATGCCCAGGATGCGTTGGCGGTGGGGTCTGTGTGACCGCTCTACCTGGCGGGAAATGATCCAGAGTGCTTCATAGTGCAGCAGAACGGCGAGCACGACAGCGACAAACGTGGTGGTGACCACCACCACGTGTTCAGGGTACGGAATGGTCACGTCATGCAGGGCCCGTGGTTGCTCACGCTAATTTGAGGTTTACTATCTCATGCGCGCGCTTATTTTAGAAGCTGCCGAACAGGGTGCCGAGCGTGATCACGCTGATCAGGGCTGCAATGGGCAACACGATAGTGACCATGGCCACGTGGCCATAGGACTGGCGATGGGTCAGCCCACAGATGGTCAGCAGGGTAATCACCGCTCCCGAGTGAGGTAGCGTGTCCATACCACCGGCAGAAATCGTGGCCACACGGTGCATGAGCTCGGGGTCGATGCCAGCTTCCTGGGCCATCGTTAAGTATTCGCTGCCCAGTGTTTCCAGCGCAATGGATAGGCCTCCGGAAGATGACCCCGTAATGCCTGCCAGCACGCTCATCGCCATGGCTTCGGAAATAAGGGGATTGCCTGGCGACACGTTAAGCACCGCATCGCGAATCAATGCAAAACCGGCAAGGCTGGCAATTACCGCGCCATAACCGACTTCGGAGGCGGTGTTGAAAATCGGTAGCAGTGAGCCGAAGCAGCCGTTATTCACTGTACCCTTCAAGTTGGTCCAGCGTTTCCACTGACTGATGATGAGCCAGGCCGACGCGCTCAGCAGGGCAATTAATATCGACCACAGGCCGGTTTGGCCACTTGGCGACACGTCTTCAAATTCATCGCTGATGAAGCTCAAGTCAAGTGACGGAAAGACGCCGTAAGTGAGAAGGGCATTCAGGCCAATCACCATTATCAGGGGAATCAGTGCGACGGCCATGGGCATCGAGGCGGCAGAGGCGTCAGTATTTTCGGTGTCAGTCTGTTCGGCTTCGCGTTCCGTATGCTGGCCATAACCTTCGCCTTTGGCGGCCGCCTGCTTCACCCGTGACTGCAGATAGATAGTGCCTAACCCAAGCATGATAAGCCCGGCGATAATGCCAAGACCGGGGGCTGCGAAGCTATTGGTTTCAAAGTAGGGAATGGGAATAGCGTTTTGAATCGCCGGGGTGCCTGGCAGGGCGGTCATCGTGAACGTGAAAGAACCCAGCGCAATAGCGCCTGGAATTAACCGCTTAGGCGCATTGGCGCGACGAAACAGTTCACGGCTGATCGGATAAATGGCGAATGCCACCACGAACAGCGAAACCCCTCCATAGGTAAGAATTGCGCAGGCCATAACCACCGTTAACACCACATGCTGGGTGCCTAACTTGTTGACAATACCGTTGGCGATTGCCTGGGCTGCGCCGGAGTCCGCCATGAGCTGGCCAAACAGGGCGCCCAACAAAAACAGCGGGAAGAACTGAATGACATAATCACCCAGCGCGCCCATGAAGGTATCGGTGTAAATAGGCAGCAGGAAGGCGGCATCGCCGGAGAGCGTGACCGCGAGTGTGGCCATCAGCGGGGCTAGCAGCAGAACGCTGATCCCTCGGTAAGCAAGAAAGATGAGCAGCATTAACGAGATGACAATGGCGAGTGTGCTCATGTGGGCTCCTGGCAAAATTTCATTTATATAGGCGAGTCGTAAGTAAACCGTGGATGCTAGGCATTATGTTGCATGGCAGCAATAAGTATGTGACTAAAGTGGTAGTGGAGTAAATAAGTGTTATATCAGGCAAACGACGCCTCATGTAGGTGTTTTCTCTGATAAAATTCCGCGTTTTCTCGCTGACCACTTCATTGCTTTGCTTTAGGAAGATTGATGAACGCCGTAATTATTGCCGTACTTGTCATGGTCGCGCTCTCGCTAGCGCGGGTGTCGGTTGTGTTCGCCCTTATCGTGGGCGCGTTAGTTGGGGGGCTTGTGGGTGGGCTCTCAATGGATCAGACGCTTGAGGCGTTCAACGATGGGGTAGGCGGTGGCGCCCAGGTGGCGCTTGCATACGCGACGTTGGGGGCGTTCGCCGTGGCGATTTCCCGCTCTGGGCTTCCGGACATGCTGGCCAACGTATTGATCAGAATGCTGGGGAAAGAAACCCATGCGGCCAACCAAAATAGAGTGAAGTGGGTGTTGTTGGCCGCGGTCGTGCTGGTCGCGATTCTGTCCCAGAACGCGATCCCCGTGCATATCGCGTTTATCCCGGTGTTGATTCCACCTCTGCTGGTCGTCATGAACCGCTTACAGCTAGATCGTCGGGCGGTGGCCTGTGCGCTGACGTTCGGCTTGACGGCTCCCTACATGCTGCTTCCCGTTGGCTTTGGGGCGATCTTCCTCAATGATATCCTGCTGGCCAACCTGAATAGCGCGGGTGAGCCGCTGGGTCTGGAAATCTCACGAGAGATGCTGCCGATGGCCATGGCAATACCCGTCGGCGGTATGCTGATGGGGTTGATCGTGGCGCTAACCTTCAGCTATCGCGGCCGTCGTGATTATGCGGCCAAGCCGTTAGCGAACACGTCGGCAGGGCATTCAGCCACGCCCGCCAAGCCCCATATGCTTGGGCTGGTTATGTCGGGGGTCGCCATTGTCGCCGCCCTCGGGCTTCAGCTGTATAGCGGCTCGATGATACTGGGCGGTCTGGTGGGTATCGCGCTGCTGTCGCTGGGCGGTATCTTTAAATGGCGCGAGGCCGATGACTTGTTCACCAGCGGGATGCGCATGATGGCGCTGATTGGTTTTATCATGATTTCGGCGGCAGGTTTTGCGGAGGTCATGAAAACCACCGGCGATATCGATACGCTCGTCTCCGGCGCTGTCGACCTGTTCGGTGATAATCGCGGCCTGGCCGCCCTGGTCATGTTGCTGGTTGGCTTGTTCATCACCCTGGGCATCGGCTCGTCGTTTTCGACGATTCCCATCATTGCCGCCATCTTTGTGCCGCTCGCCGTTCAGTTCGACTTTTCCCCCATGGCGACCGTGGTGCTGGTCGGTACCGCGGCGGCCTTGGGGGATGCGGGCTCGCCGGCATCCGACTCGACGCTTGGCCCAACCGCGGGGCTGAATGTGGATGGACAGCACGATCATATGTGGGACAGCGTGGTCCCCACCTTCCTGCACTACAACCTGCCGCTGATTGGCTTCGGCTGGCTGGCGGCGATGACGCTGTAGGCTGAATCTGACGATGTCAGCGCCGCTGAAATACAAGACGGCTTGCAACCCGGTGAATCTGCTCCCACCTAGGATAGGTGACATTCGAAGCGATCCAAGGCTTCACCGTTAGGAGATGATCGATGAGCAAGCGTATTCTGGTAGTACTGACGTCGCATGATCAACTGGGCGATACCGGCGAAAAGACCGGTTTTTGGCTGGAAGAGCTCGCCGCGCCCTACTATGTGTTCAAGGACGCTGGCGCTGAGGTAACGCTGGCGTCACCCAAAGGCGGCCAGCCGCCGCTTGACCCAAAAAGCGACGCGGAAGACAGCCAGACCGATGAAACGCGGCGCTTCAAGCAGGATGAACAGGCCAATGCTGCTCTTGCGGCCACGCATCGCCTGAGCGACATGAGTGCGGATGACTTCGATGCCGTGTTTTACCCGGGCGGCCACGGTCCGCTTTGGGACCTGGTCAACGACCAGGATTCCATCAGGCTGATTGAGACCTTTATCGAACAGGGCAAGCCCGTGGCCTCGGTGTGCCACGCGCCTATCGTGCTGGTCAACGCGAAAACCGCCAATGGCGACCCGCTGGTGAAAGGTCGCGAAGTGACCGGCTTTACCAATGGGGAAGAGGAAGCGGTCGGCCTGACTAAGGTGGTGCCGCACCTTGTCGAAGAGGCGCTGCAGCAATGCGGCGGCATCTACAGCAAAGCCGACGACTTTACGCCCTACGTGCGTGAAGACGGCCAGCTGATTACCGGGCAAAACCCGCCTTCATCAGCCCCAACGGCGAAAGCGCTCATTGGCTGGCTTGTGCGTTAACCCCACGCGACAGGCAGTCGATAAACGAAAACGGCGGGCATTGTGCCCGCCGTTTTTTACTGCACGTTTGACGACCGAGCGGCCAGAGAAGCGAACATCCAGGCCAGCCAGCCGGGCATTGCCTTAGCGTTCGGGGAGGTGTGACTCAAAGGCGCTGAGCAGGCCGCGCAGTAGCGATAACTCTTTGCGACTTGGCTGGGCGCGGGTAAACAGCGCCTGCAGCTGTTCCTCGGTGCGCGCATGGGGCTGGGTGATAAAGCCGCTTTGCTGCATCAATCGACCCAAATGGTCTTGAAAGTGCATGAATTGCTCGCGGCTAGGTGGCGTGCTTTCAGCAGGCTGCTGATAGACATAGTCGCTGCCGTCGCGCTTGCGCCAGGCCCGGTGCACCTCATAGGCGAGTATCTGGACCGCCTGGGAAAGGTTCAGAATGCCATAGTCAGGGTTGGCGGGGATGCTGACCTGATGCGTGCAGCAGCGGATTTCCTCATTGGTCAACCCGGAGCGTTCGCGGCCAAACACTATGGCCACTGGTGCATATTGTGCATTGTCGGTCACCGCCTGGGCCATGTCGTCGGGCTCTTCAAAGTGCGGCAAGGGCAGGCTGCGCAGCCGCGCACTGGCGCCTACTACCTGAACGCAGTCGCTCACTGCCTCGTCGAGCTGAGTGACAACCTGTGCGCCGTCGAGTACGTCGGTGGCGCCAGCGGCAAGGCGGGTGGCTTCCTCGTCAGGAAATTGACGCGGGTTGACCAGCACCAGGTTCGTCAAGCCCATGGTTTTCATGGCCCGGGCAGTGGCGCCAATATTGCCGGGATGAAAGGTTTGCACCAGCACAATGCGAATGTTGGAAAGCACGGTGATAAGACAGCCTGAATAGCGAATGGAAAACGACGATTTTACCATGCTTTAACGACAAGAACCCCGCACAGGGCGGGGTTCTTGATGACGGCTAGCCGTCAGAGCGGAGGGCTCGGGGGCAATTACATCATGCCATTGTCGGGCATGATAAATTTCTGAAATCCTAGTTTTTCAGATGGTTGCGGCTACAGTACTTCCTATTTTCCTTCCTACATTGTGTGCCGCCCATGGCATCTCGTTTGACTGATGGTGCTGGCAGGGCGCACTTGTTCGACCTGTGCGCGGGGCAACCAGCTCCTCGACCATGGCTGCAGTGTGACAGCGATGGGTCACGTCTATACTGAGTTGAGCTATCCATATTGGGATAAAGATAACAAGCCAAGGTGAATTATGGACATACGGTTTTGGGTAGGAACCTTCACATATACGAAGGCATCGCGATCCAACTGGGTTATGGCGACGCAGTTCTTTGCCGTACATGACAAGCATTTCTTTCCGCATCCGCAAGGGTCTGGCGAAGTAATCCTGTATACCTCCGAATACGATGCCCTCGCGAGATTCCCCATTGACCGGCTGAAGAGTGATTGGCATATAGCAACGGTTCGTGCCGATCGCGATCTGTGTCGTTATCTGGTGGGCCACAGTTTGCAGGCCCAGTTAACCATCAGGCAGCTCTCTCAGGCGTATGCCGAGTATGCGCCAGTATCACTCCCCTCAGAGCTTCAGCTGTATGAGGATGCCTTTTTTGCGGAGCATAATGCGTCGCCTGATGGATTCTTCTTCCAAGATGAGCTGGAGAAGCCAAATGACGACTTTGCGCGACATTTTATTCCTTCCATACAGGCGCTATTTCTGACCGTGCTTCGGTACGAAAATGCAATGGAGGTAAGCCGACAGCGCGCACTTTCCTACATCAGCATCGATGAACTTTACCCATCACCTGGCTTCGATGGGAACGATGATGTCGAGGCCCAATGGATGATCGCAGATGAGCTTGCAAAGGATAGGGAGAGTTATGAGAGATCGAACGAGAAAGGCTGGTTTTACGATGATCAATAGCTGGAAGAAGCGTCAACGCGAGGTAATCGTCAAATCCGAAGCCACACGCCGCGCTTTAAACACCCGCCATGTGGCACCAACCTGTGGGGTTCCAATGCCGAATAGCTCTAAAATAATCCTTACTGAGCCCGGGGCGTCAGCTGGCTTTCAGCTAACAGCAGTTGAGGTAAGCTGCAAGGCACGAAAAGTCATGTCGGCTCAACAATGACAGCGGTCCCGCTGGCCACGAGGAACAACATCGACTTACCAGCACCTGAAAACTCGTTGTAATCTAGGTCAACGGCAATAATGGCGTTTCCTCCCAACAGCGCTGCTTCCCTCCGTAATTCGTTAAGACAGGTTGTTCGAGCGTCCTTAAGCACTTTTTGGGAAGATTTGTTCCGTCCACCAAATACATCAGATACGCTGGCAAAAAAGTCTCTGAAAAGATTCATGCCGAACACGCACTCAGCCGTTACCACATCGATGGTTCTGTTAACTTTCCAGCCTTCCAACTGATGCGCTGTAGTCACCGTGACATTTAGCATCGCCGTGTTTAGAGCGTCCTCTGTTTCCTCCGCTTCCTGGCGTGCTCTTTGCCGTGCTGCGTCTAAAGACGGAGCAGCTGCCCGGTCACGTTTATTTTGAGCCATACATTTGCTACAAATCTTATCTAAAAATCCCGCTCTACCTCCACACTGCTCACATGTTGCCATCACCTTACCTCTTATCTAAATTTGTTGAGTATCTAACTCTGGTTCACGCCCAGCAGTTGCTGGTTGGTCGGCTTGTCAGTAGTCCATCTGCTGTCACGACGCTCACTGTCAACACTATGAGGAAGCTTGGCCATTGTAGTGATCGGCCACCCGTCGACACTTGATCGAAGAAGCAAAGCTGCCTCTCCTCCCTATCCACTCATTCCTCATCGTGACTATCTCAGATTGTGAGAAGCCACAGGTGGTGTGTTCTGTAATTGACATGCCTCTGCGCTTAAGCCTTCTGAGGAAGCTCTTTTTATCTATTCCAGGGAAAAATCTTGATACGCATTCATGGAATGCATGACGAGAAAAAACTTTCATCAAGGAAATCTCCATAGCTTTCCTTGCGACTGGATCTTTAGGAAGCAAATTATCGCCCCATGAGAACTTTTCCAAAATTTGCTCAGAGACTCGGGTGTCGTGTCGAAAGCGCCGACCACTCAGCGCTCTAACCTGATGCAAGCACCTCCCTTTCTTAACCCTGACAGAAAATGCCTTCTGCTTCCCTGGCCTTACTAGCGGTTGCATACCGACAATCTCAGAAACCCGCTTGTCAGGTTCCATAACATCCATGGCAAGGTTTAGCCGATAAAAAACCCCATCTTCTGATCCTGATGTAATTGGTACATAGCGCTGAGACTCGATGTCAAACCAGGAAACCGCAAAAAAAGCGGCTACCCAAGGGTTACTTGAAAAATCCATAAGCTCCGTGGGCAAGCCATAATGCTGAGATAAACCCTCATAGTCGATCCATAGGTGATTCCCCATGACGATAAGTTCATTCTGACAATCCACGATAGCCGGGTGCTCATAAAGCACATGCTCAAACTGAACACATCTCAATCTATCAATAAAAAAGTCCAGCTTATCTTTCCCCCCTCGGTACATGGATGGCTTGCATGGATTGAAATACTTTTCCTGACCACGAAAGATCCACTGATTGAACTCGGGACCAGGCATAAGCTTGAAATAACCACCCTCGAACGCTATTGCATGAAAATCATCCGAGCTTCCTGTCACAAGGCCTAGCGGATGCCCCTTGTTTGTTTTCATCTGAGCCTCTCTCTCCTGAGAGGCAATATCCCAAGCCGTCTGCATCCACTCTCCTTTAGACTCTCGCCCTCTACAGTCGATAGGTCTAATTTAAGCTGTCAACGCCAATGAAGGTTGTCCGCACCTCCACCTCCATTCCATCACTTTAGATTGTCCCGTTTTTTATCAGTGCTCTTTTATCGGGTAATCCCCCATTTTTAGAGGGCTTCAAAAGTAGAACTCAGGCCACAACGGCCAGTTTCTGTCGTGGGGCCATACCCCAAAATGCCATGTTCGTTCGTGATTGTAGGTCCATAACCACTGCGTTGCATATTCCTGCACTTCCTCGATATAGCTGAACAGGTATTGCGCGAGCCAGTTATCACGGACGGTGCGGTTTTAGCGCTCAATATAAGCGTTCTGCTGTGGATTGCTGGGCTGGATAAAGACCAGGGTGCCCTCGTGCTTGTTGGACCAGCCTCTCAGGGTGGTACTGATGTACTCTGGTCCGTTGTTATAGCGCATCTGGGCAGGTTTTCCTCGCCATTCGATGATCTGATCGAGGGCTCGCATTACCCGCTCAGAGGGCAGTGACACGTCTACCTAAATACCCAAGCCTTCCCGGTTGTAATCATCGATCACATTGAACAGCCTGTAGCTACACCCATCGTCTAGCTGGTCATGCATGAAACCCATCGACCATCAGGCGTTGATGGCCGTGGGCACTACCAGCGACTCGAGATTTTCACATACCAGCCGCTTGCGAGGCTTGATACACAGGTTCAGCTCTAGCTCCCGATAAATTCGGTAACCGCGTTTGCGATTCAAGGGAGAGCCCTTCAAGTTTCGCAAGTACAAGAAACACAGGCAAAAGCCCCAGTTGCGCTGGTTATGGGTTAACTGCATTTGATCATGGAGGTATCCATGTCGACGAATTTGGCTCGCCACTTGGAAACGCTAGCACTGCTCATACCTTGTTCACGACAGAGCTCAGACACCGGGACACCACTTTCGGCTTACTTCAGGATTGCCATGATCTGGCTGTCAGAAAAACGTGATTTTTAATGCAGAATCTCTTTGCGTTTAGCTTACGGAAAATTCTACTTTTGACCACCCTGATTTTTCGGGGAGATTACCTTTCGTTTTCGTCGCATCAGGAACCTAGAAACAAGAAACCTCTGGCTGCCGGGAGTAGACTTCCTACATTCCCGTCAACCAGAGGTTCATTAAGCATTGCAAGAAGTGTAGTAGGGAAGGTCTGCTGAACGTAGAGAACGTTTCCAAACCTTCCTACAATCTTCCTGTATCGTTCTTCAAGGCATTGATTTTAAAAGGATATTAGTGTGGTTGGCCGATTACATCATGCCGCCCATACCACCCATGCCGCCCATATCCGGCGCGGCTTCTTTCTCGTCTGGATCGTCGGCGATCATGCACTCAGTGGTGATCATCAGACCAGCAACAGAGCCCGCAGACTGCAGCGCGGAACGCGTTACTTTGGCCGGATCGAGAACGCCCATTTCGAACAGGTCGCCAAACTCGCCGGTTTGCGCGTTGTAGCCGAAGTTGCCTTCAGCGTCTTTCACGCGGTTGATGATCACAGCCGGTTCTTCGCCAGCGTTGCTGACGATTTGACGCAGCGGCGACTGCAGGGCGCGGAGCGCCATGTTGATGCCGTGGTTCTGGTCTTCGTTATCACCGGTCAGACCCTGTACCTTGGCCATGACGCGAACCAGTGCGGTACCGCCACCCGGGACAACGCCTTCTTCAACGGCGGCGCGAGTCGAATGCAGCGCATCTTCAACGCGTGCCTTCTTCTCTTTCATCTCGACTTCGGTAGCCGCACCGACGCGGATAACCGCAACGCCGCCCGCCAGCTTGGCGACACGCTCTTGCAGCTTCTCTTTGTCGTAGTCGGAAGACGTATCTTCGATCTGAGTGCGAATCTGACCCACACGGGCTTCGATATCGGCTTCAACACCGGCGCCATCGATGATGGTGGTGTTTTCCTTGGTCATCGTCATGCGCTTGGCGGTACCCAGGTGATCCAGGTTCGCCTGCTCAAGGGTCAGACCGACTTCTTCAGAAATCACGGTGCCATTGGTGAGGATCGCGATATCCTGAAGCATCGCCTTGCGACGATCGCCAAAGCCGGGCGCCTTGGTGGCCGCTACTTTCACGATGCCGCGCATGTTGTTCACGACCAGCGTGGCCAACGCTTCGCCTTCGATGTCTTCGGCAACGATGGCAAGCGGCTTGCCTTGCTTGGCAACGGCTTCGAGGACCGGCAGAAGCTCGCGGATGTTGGAGATCTTCTTATCCACTAGCAAGATGTAAGGATCTTCCAGTTCAACGGACATGGTGTCCTGGTTGGTCACGAAGTAGGGCGACAGGTAACCGCGGTCGAACTGCATGCCTTCAACGACTTCCAGCTCGTCTTCGAAGCCGCGACCTTCATCAACGGTGATGACGCCTTCTTTACCAACTTTCTCCATCGCCTCGGCAATGATCTCGCCGATACGCTTGTCGCCGTTGGCAGAGATGGTGCCTACCTGGGCAATGGACTTGGTGTCGGTGCAGGGCACAGACATTGCCTGGATTTCCTTGACCGCTGCCGCCACGGCCTGGTCGATCCCGCGCTTGAGGTCCATCGGGTTCATGCCGGCGGTCACGCCCTTCAGGCCTTCCGCAATGATGGCCTGGGCCAGCACGGTCGCGGTCGTAGTACCGTCACCTGCAACGTCAGACGTTTGCGAAGCGACTTCTTTAACCATCTGGGCGCCCATGTTCTCGAACTTGTCTTTCAGTTCGATTTCCTTGGCGACCGAGACGCCGTCTTTGGTGACGGTGGGCGCGCCGAAGGATTTCTCAAGAACGACGTTGCGTCCTTTCGGGCCCAGGGTAACTTTTACTGCGTTGGCGAGAACGTCAACACCACGCGCCATGCGCTTACGAGCATCATCGGAAAACTTGACTTGTTTAGCTGCCATGTTCGTTACTTCCTAATAAATTCAGAAAAATGGGAAAGTAAGTAATCGGTCGAGGCAATGATCAGCCTTCGACAACTGCCAGAATATCGGCTTCGCTCATGATCAAGACTTCTTCGCCGTCGATTTTCTGTTTTTCAACGCCGAAGCCGTCTTTGAAGATCACGCTGTCGCCAACTTTCACGTCGAGAGGGCGAACATCACCGCTTTCTAGAATGCGACCATTGCCTACGGCGAGTACTTCACCACGAGTAGGCTTTTCCTGCGCATTGCCCGGAAGCACGATGCCGCCAGCGGTTTTCTGCTCTTCTTCCACGCGACGGACGACGACGCGATCGTGCAAAGGACGGATATTCATGCTCACGTTCTCCTAAGTATCGTCAAAGCCCCATTCAGGGCGGTTAATGTTGATGGTTTTCGTGGGCAGAGCCCGCGAAAAATGAAGACGAGACGTCTTCGCTGTTAATGGCAACCACTTTATAGTGAAGCGGTTACCGAACTTGTGTGCTGCCTCAAAAATGGGGGCTGCGGGTAACCTTTCAAGGGGGTATTAACAAAAAAATCTTGAAGCTTGCATTCTTTGCCAAAACGCTTAACCACGGTGCTTGGGCTCATCCCGGCTGATGAAGTCGCCTTCGATCGGGCCCTCGGGCTGTTCAGATGACGACGTGCCTTCACGCTGACGGTAATCAGCCTCGTTCTGCTGGTAGGTCTGGGAGGTGTAAGTCCCCCCGGTGCGTTGGGCCGTGACCTTTAGCCCCAGAGCGGTCAACAGTTTAAACAGCAGTCGGCGGGCATCGGGAACCAGGCAGGCAAGCCCCAGGGCATCCGACAGGAAGCCGGGTGCCATCAGCAGTGCCCCACCAAATATCAGCGCCGCACCGGTAAACAGTTCGTTTGAGGGGATTTCGCCTGCCTGCATGCGCTGGCGGGCGCGGGAAAACGTGGCGACCCCTTCCTTGCGGATAAGATGAAGCCCCACAACGCCGGTACCGATCACCAGCAGTAGGGTGATCAATAAACCAATTTGGCTGCCAATCGAAAACAGAATGACAAAATCAAGCAGCGTGAATAAAGACACAAACACCAGAATAGGCATCACAAACTCCGTCATAGATGTCGCGTTAGATATGGTGACAGTCTGATTGAAAAACAAGGCAAACAAAATGGCCGCGCTAGCCGCATTGCGCCTTTTGGGGATTGCCGGTTGTTAGCCAGCGTGTCAATTTGAAGGACGGAACGATATCGATCTGATAAAGGCTGAACGAGAGGAGCGTTAAATGAAACTGAATGGTCGGGTGATTGCGATAACGGGCGGCGCCCGTGGTTTAGGGTATGCCGTGGCGTTGCGCTTGGGGCAGCAAGGTGCGCGCTTGGCATTGATGGACATCAGCGCAGAGGCGCTGGATGACGCGGTCTCGAGACTGGCTCACCAGGGCATTGAGGCTCTGGGCGTGGTGGTGGATGTCGCCGACGAGACCTCGGTCGTCCAGGCCTTTGCCGATATAGCCGAACGCCAAGGCCCGGTCAGCGGCTGCGTCAACAACGCGGGCATCACCGACGATGCCTTGGTCGTCAAAGCCAAGGAAGGGCAGGTCGAAGCGCGTATGTCCCTTGCGGCATGGCAACGGGTCATCGACATCAACCTGACGGGGGTATTCCTTTGCGGGCGCGAAGCGGCAACGCAAATGATCGAGGCCGGTCACGAAGGCGTGATCGTCAATATTTCGAGTATCTCCAAGGCGGGCAATCCGGGGCAAAGCAATTACGCCGCCGCCAAAGCCGGCGTCCATGCCTTGACCGTCACCTGGGCGAGCGAGCTGGCGCGCTACGGTATTCGCACGGGAACGGTAGCACCGGGGTTCATTGATACCGAAATGACCGCCTCAATGCGCCCCGACATGTTGGAGCGTATTGCCTCAAGGGTGCCGCTGAGACGTTTGGGAGAACCGGATAACATCGCGCAAAGCGTCGCCTTCGTGATGGAGAATGATTACTTCTCCGGGCGCATCATCGAATGTGATGGTGGTTTGCGGATTTAGAGCCGCAGGTGTTCATGTCGAAATGTGGTGGTACGACCTTGCGGGTATTGCTCAGCGGCGCGTTTCCAGGTGGTCGATTTCTTCTGCCCAACGCTTCACCTTGCGCCGTTGAAGTCGGCTGTTGAGCCGTTTGGTATCGATGCTGAGAGGTATCAATGCCCGCTTTGAAGTGGAGGGGGCATTAAGGTAGAACGAGCGTGATGCTCCGATCGGCCTGTCCTCCGAGCCATAGATGGCAATGACCCGTATCTCCATTTGCAGATTGATCTGCTCAAAGATATCGTCGTCCAGCTGCCAGGAGGCGCGAATCTGTTCGGCAATGTCAGCAAAGCGTTGCATGTGTAGGTAGTCGCCCGATGAAAGCGGCCCCTGATGACTTCTGACCGATTTCTCCTGCTGCTCGTCCTTTTCTTCCTGATACTCCGCCACATCGACCATGTAGGTTTCATCCGACGTATGCAGGAGAGCCACCACATGCTGGATATAGATGGATTCGCTGCTCATGTTGCTGATCAGGCACAGCGCGTTCTGACCCGTGCCGAGTCCCCGGTTGATAATGACCCGGGGGCGTCGCTGGCGAACGTAGCCGTTGTATAGCAGTTGCGCATAAAAAAACCAGACGAAGAGCGTCAGCACGCTGGTAATGGCGGAAATCGCCTGACCATTGTCGTTCAACCATTCCATGGAAGCGTTCCTTTGCCTGCAGGAAGATATTGTAGGTAGCAGCAACGTTAGCCCACTGCGCAGAAAATGCCAGTTGACGGCGTTGGCTTATTTATTAGTATGTACGAATATAATGAGGCTAAAAAAACGCCTGCTGGCGTGGGATATATGTAGCGATGAATCTACATTAGGGAAAGTGGGGGTATAAAGCAGTCAAGTAACAGCGTTTTATCGAATTGGTGCGGATGGGGAGACTTGAACTCCCACGCCTTACGGCACTAGAACCTAAATCTAGCGTGTCTACCAATTCCACCACATCCGCAGAACGACGCGTATACTATCAACGTTCTGCATAAAGTCAATCATAAACTCGTTGCCCGGCCAGGGAAGGAGCCGTTGATGCTGACACGCTGGATAGCCGCCGGAGGTCGCGTGGTGAGGCGCGCGCTACCCGGCTACTGCGCGTTCTGTCTCGACCCGTTGAGTGGGGAGGCGAGCTGGTGCCAAGCCTGTTTCGACCAGCTGCCCTGGAACCATCCCGCCTGCCCGCGCTGTGGTGATGGGCTAATCCACCATCAGCAATCCCTGTGTGGCCATTGCGTCAGCAAGCGACCGGCCTTCGATGCCGCTCATGTCGCCTTGCGTTACCAGTTTCCCATCACTGCGCTGGTGCGCGACTTCAAGTTCAATGCCAAACCCCGTGCCGGTATGCTGTTGTGCGAGTTGATGCAGACAAGCCTGCCGTCGCCGCCTTTTGATGCGATACTACCCGTCCCCATGACGCCCGAGCGTGCCCGTGAACGTGGCTTCAACCAGGCCCGTTGGCTGGCGGCCGAACTGGGGCGACGTGAGCGTCTGCCGGTGCTGGAGGTACAGCGCGTCAAGCAGGGGCCTTCGCAGCGCCGCTTGAACCGACAGGCGCGTTTTGCCAACCTGTCCGGGGCGTTCAGGATCACTACCTCGCCGCCGCGCTATGTGGCCATCGTCGACGATGTGGTCACCACCGGGGCAACCGCCCATGCACTGGCCTTGGCGCTGCGTCGGGCCGGGGCCGAACGCGTGGACGTCTGGGCTGCAGCCCGCACGCCGTTGGTGGTTGAGCAATCGTAGCGACGCGCCGTAATACCCCGATGTGGCATCTCCCTTACCGACTGCTCCTGGAGTCACCATGACGCATGCTTTTCGCTCGCTTTCTCCCGGCCTTGTGATGTCGGCGGTGGAGTCATTGGATATATGGCCGACCTCGGAGCCGTTTGCCTTAAACAGCTACGAGAATCGGGTGATGATGTTCCGCGATGAGCAGGGCACACAGTGGGTCATCAAGTTCTATCGTCCGGAGCGCTGGCAGGACGCCGCCATTCAGGAAGAGCACGACTTTCTGGAGGAGCTGAGCGGGGCAGGCGTGCCGGTGGCCGCGGCATGGTCCGATGTAAGTGGGAAAAGTCTGCACCGCTTCGAAGGCTTTCGCTTTGCACTCTTCCGGCACTGCCCAGGGCAGGCCCCGGAGCTGGATAATGATGCCCATCTGTTTGCGCTGGGCGAGTTGTTAGGCCGTTTGCACGAGACGTCAAGCAAGGCGTCGTTCACTCATCGACCACACCTTGAACTGGTGGCGGGTGTGCAGGACGCCCAGCAGCGGGTGTTCGATAGCCAGCGTCTCGACCGGCATCAGCGCAGGGCCTATGAAAGTGTCGTTACCCGGATCAGCGAGGCCCTGGCGCCGCATCAATGGCGTGATAGCGAGATGATTCGCTGCCATGGAGATTGTCATCTAGGCAACATTCTCGGGCGCGACGAGCAGTTTTCGCTGGTTGATTTTGATGACTGTCTGATGGCGCCGGCGATTCAGGACGTCTGGATGCTGCTGTCGGCCAACGAGCCCCAGGAATGGCGACGTCAGATGAGCGAGATGGTAGAAGGGTACGAGGAGGTGCGGCCCTTTCCCCACGCGCAAATGACGCTGATTGAACCGCTTCGTGCCTACCGGTTGATTCGTCATAGCGCCTGGTGGGTGTCACGCTGGGAAGATCCCGCCTTCCAGCAGGCGTTTCCCTGGGTCGCCGATAAAGGCTATTGGGACCAGCACATTCGTCAGTTAGAACAGCAATTGCTGGTGCTACAGTCGCCGCGCTGGTTGGCATAAGCTTCGAGGTGGCGACCCAGGTGGCGATAATCGGCAAGGAGACGGTCGTTGCGACGCTGCCCCCGGGGCGTGGGGTGCGTTAAAATACGCCGTCTTGACGCGCTATGTTAATAATTTATTGTACATGCGCTATTAAAAGTATATTTTTTGTACATGGTAGAGGCCCGTAGAGGTCAACTCCTGCCATGACCGCCGATGGCCGGCACTATTAAGCGCGACGGATCTAGCCCCGCGCGTTCGACACCTTTCGACGAGGCTTACCATGACGGATGATATCGCCCAGCATTATCGACACATTATTAGCGCGCTTGGGGAAAATCCAGAGCGTGAGGGGCTGAGAGACACGCCAAAACGCGCGGCGAAAGCCATGCAGTTCCTGAATGCGGGCTATCATCAGTCGCTGGATGAAATTGTTAACGGCGCCGTATTCGAGTCGCAAACCGATGAAATGGTGCTGGTGAAGGATATCGAGCTTTACTCGATGTGCGAGCATCACCTCTTGCCATTTATCGGCAAGTGCCACATTGCCTACCTGCCGAGCGGCAGGGTGCTTGGGCTGTCCAAGTTTGCCCGTATCGTCGATATGTTTGCCCGTCGCATGCAGATTCAGGAGAACCTGACCCGGGAAATCGCCGAGGCCGTCCAGCAGGTCACCCAGGCGCGCGGCGTGGCGGTGGTGATCGAAGCGCGTCACCTGTGCATGATGATGCGGGGCGTGGAGAAGCAGAATTCCAGCATGACGTCGTCCGTAATGCTAGGCGATTTTCGTGCCAATCAGGCGACCCGCCAGGAATTTTTAATGCTGGTCAGCTAACACTTATCTGCCCGATAGTGTCAGACGGTTGGTCTGCTACCCTGTTTCGTCATAGCATGAAGAAGTCTATTTGCTGATGAGTCCCTTGCAAGGGGCAGGAGTCTGTCATGGAAGCGCTTAAAGAGACCAAGCTGTACTGTCCGTTTGCCTATATCGATGGAAGTTGGGTGGCGGCCGACAGCGGCGAGCAGATCAATGTGCTGAATCCGGCCACTGGCGAGACGGTCGGTGACATGCCAAGGCTTGGCAAAGCGGAAACCGAGCGCGCTATCGAGGCGGCCGATGCGGCACTCCCCGCATGGCGCTCGCTGACCGCCCAGGAGCGAGCGGATTTATTGCTGAAATGGCACGATCTGATGCTCGAGCATCAACAAGATCTGGCCATGCTGATGACCCACGAGCAGGGCAAGCCACTCAAAGAAGCCGCGGGCGAAATTGCCTACGCCGCCAGCTTCCTGCGGTGGTTTGCTGAAGAGGCCCGTCGCGTCTACGGCGAAACCATTCCCGCCGCCAATTCCCACCAGCGGATCGTGGTCACCAAGCAGCCTGTGGGCGTTGTCGGGGCCATCACGCCCTGGAACTTCCCCGCGGCGATGATTACCCGTAAGGCGGGCGCTGCGCTGGCGGCCGGCTGTACCATCGTTGTCAAACCCGCGAGCCAGACGCCGTTTTCGGCCACGGCGCTTGCCATGCTGGCGGAACGCGCCGGCATCCCGCGGGGTGTTTTCAACGTCGTGCCGGGCAGTGCCACCGACATTGCCGCGGCGCTTACCCAGTCCCCCAAAGTGCGTAAGATTACCTTCACCGGCTCAACCGAAGTGGGCCGCAAGCTGATGGCGCAGGCGGCTGAACACGTACAAAAGATATCGCTGGAGCTGGGCGGCAACGCGCCCTTCATCGTGTTTGAAGACGCCGATCTGGATGCCGCCGTCGACGGGGCCATGGCCGCCAAGTTCCGCAATGCCGGGCAGACCTGCATTTGCACCAATCGCTTCCTGGTCCAGTCGAGCGTGATCAATGCGTTCTGTGAAAAACTGGCCGTTGCGATGAACAGCGAGCTTTATGTGGGCAATGGAACGCAGAAGAACATCAATATCGGTCCGCTGATCGATGGCGACGGGGTCAAGAAGGTCAGTGAGCACGTTCAGGACGCCGTGGACAAAGGGGCTCAGCTATTGCTGGGTGGCCACCCGCACCCGCTGGGCGGCAACTTCTTCAGTCCGACGTTGATCAGCTTTGCCACCCAGGACATGAAAGTCGCGCAGGAAGAAACCTTCGGCCCCTTGGCCGCGGTATTTCCTTTCGATGATGAAGAAACCGCCATTGAAATGGCCAACGACACCCAATACGGGCTGGCGTCGTACTTTTACTCGCGTGACCTCGGGCGCGTATGGCGGGTGGCCGAGGCGCTGGAATATGGCATGGTAGGTATCAATACCGGGCTGATTTCCAATGCGTCGGCGCCGTTTGGCGGCGTGAAAGCATCGGGTCTGGGGCGCGAAGGCGGCCACCAGGGCCTGGAAGAATATCTGGAGACCAAATACCTGTGTATTGATATCGGCTGAGCCGACGCGCTCTCCTCGCCTTGAGACACTTAAGCGGTGAAACAGGCAAGCAAAAGCCCTCATCGACAGCATCGATGAGGGCTTTTTTGATGCGAGGTATGATGATCAGTGGCGGAAGTGACGCATGCCGGTAAACACCATGGCAATACCGGCTTCGTTGGCCGCGTCGATCACTTCCTGGTCGCGCATGGAGCCGCCCGGCTGGATGACGGCGGTGATGCCCGCTTCGGCGGCGGCATCGATGCCGTCACGGAAGGGGAAAAATGCATCCGAGGCCATTACGGAGCCCGGCACGGAGAGGCCTTCATCGGCGGCCTTGATGCCGGCAATCTTGGCGGAATAGACACGGCTCATTTGCCCGGCGCCCACGCCAACCGTCTGGCCGTTGTTGGCGTAGACAATGGCATTGGATTTGACGAATTTGGCTACCCGCCAGGCAAACGTCAGGTCGCACAGTTCCTGGTCGGAGGGGGCACGCTTGCTGACCACCGTCAGTTCATCCCGGGATACCATGCCCTGGTCGCGTTCCTGTACCAGTAAGCCGCCGTTCACGCGCTTGAAATCCAGGGCGTGGGCGGTCTCGCCGGGCCAGTGCGCGCTGACGTCCAGCAGTCGAACGTTCTTTTTGGCTGCGACGATGGCAGCCGCGTCAGCGCTGACTCCAGGGGCGATGATGACCTCGACGAACTGACGGTCGATGATGGCCTGAGCGGTGTCGGCATCGAGGGCCACGTTGAAGGCAATGATGCCGCCAAACGCGCTGGTCGGGTCGGTAGCGAAGGCCTTGTCGTAGGCGTCAAGGGCCGTGGCGCCAATGGCAACACCGCAGGGGTTGGCGTGCTTGACGATCACGCAGGCAGTATCGCTGAACGCCTTGACGCATTCAAAGGCAGCATCGGTGTCGGCGACGTTGTTGTATGACAGCGGCTTGCCCTGGAGCATTTTAGCCGTTGCCACGCTGGGCTCGTTGGCGTCGGCTTCGGTGTAAAACGCGGCCTGCTGGTGCGGGTTTTCGCCGTAGCGCATCGTCTGCTGCTTGTGCAGCTGCAGGTTGAAGGTGCGCGGGAAGTCACCTGCCGTCGCCTCCACTTTGCGGCCCAGATAGTTGGCTATGGCACCGTCATAACTGGCGGTGTGCTCAAACGCTTTGACCGCGAGGTCGAAGCGGGTGGCATCGCTGACCTTGCCTTCCTGGGCGGCGAGTTCGCCAAGGATACGCGGGTAGTCGTCGGGGCTGACCACGATGGTGGTGTAGGCGTGATTCTTAGCGCAGGCGCGGACCATGGTCGGGCCGCCGATGTCGATGTTTTCGATCGCGTCCTCAAGGGTGCAGTCAGGCTTGGCAACCGTGGCGGCGAAGGGGTAGAGGTTCACCACGACCATATCGATCGGGGTGATATCGTTGGCGGCCATGACGTCGTCGTCCTGTCCGCGGCGGGCCAGAATGCCGCCATGGATTTTAGGGTGCAGCGTTTTGACCCGGCCATCCATGATTTCAGGAAAGCCGGTATGCTCGCTGACTTCCTTGACCGGAATCTGGTGTTCCTGCAGCAGCCTGAAGGTGCCGCCGGTGGAAAGGAGTTCCACGCCATGTTCGTTCAAGCCGCGGGCAAACTCGACGATAACGGTTTTATCGGAAACGCTCAGCAGCGCGCGTCGGACGGGGGTCGCAGTACTATCAGCCATGAGGGTGCTCGTGTGCAGGGTAAAAGTGGAAAACAATAACGCCCCACGGTCAGGGGGCGTCACCTTCAATAAGTCCGTAAAGCTTCAGTTTCTTGCGCAGCGTGCCACGGTTGAGGCCAAGCGCATCCGCGGCCCGGGTTTGGTTGCCGTCGGTGTGCTCCAGTACGCAGGCCAGCAGCGGCGCCTCTACTTCGGCCATCACCATGGCGTACAGGTCGGTTGCCTGACTGCCATCGAGATGCTCGAAGTAGCGACGCATCGCGTCCTCCACGGCTTCGCGAAGCGGCTGCGGTGGAGCGCTGGCCGCCGGGTCTGCAAGCGTGCAGTTAAGCCGGGTGTGGGTGTCGCTGACACTGTTATCGCTGGAAAGAAGATCAAGATCGCGTTCGGTCATGCTGCATAGCTTCCTTTGGCTAGCAGACGCTTGATGGCATCGGGCGCCATGGCGTCGTTGATCCAGTTAACTTGTGTTTCAGTGGATACCAATCCGTTGAACTGCTGTTTCAAATCACGCCGTTGATCCGGGGTGAAGCGGGCATCCTCGTTGAGATACCAGCCCAGGTGCTTGCGCGCGATGCGCACGCCCATGGTCGCGCCGTAGAACCCATGCAGAGCACTCAAATGATCAACCAGCACATGGCGACGTTCGTCCAGGCTGGGCGCAGCACCGTGCTCGCCGTGCTCTAGAAAATGCTGAATCTGCTGGAAAATCCATGGATTGCCCTGGGCTGCACGGCCCACCATGACAGCATCTGCCTGGGTGTAGCGCAGTACCTCCGCCGCTTTTTCCGGGCTGGTGATATCGCCGTTGGCAATCACCGGAATGCCCAGGCGCGACTTGATATCCGCAATGGTGTCGTACTCCGCCCATCCAGTATAGCGCTGCTCGCGATGGCGGCCATGAACCGCTAGCGATTGAATGCCTGCCTCCTCGGCAAGTCGCGCTATACGCACGCCGTTATTGGAGTCAGCACACCAGCCGGTACGTATTTTCAGCGTCACGGGGATATCGACGGCATTGACCACGGCGTCCAGAATCTCGCCAACCAGTTTTTCATCGCGCAGCAGGGCAGAGCCAGCGGCCTTGTTGCAAACTTTTTTGGCCGGGCAGCCCATGTTGATATCGATCACCTGCGCGCCCAGGTCCGCATTCAGCCTGGCGGCGTGGGCGAGCATCTCGGCATCGCCGCCGGCGATCTGCACCACCCGTGGATCAGGCTCGCCGCGATGGTCCATGCGCAACTGGGATTTGCGCGTATGCCAAAGGCTGGGGTCTGCGGTAACCATTTCGCCCACCACCCAGCCCGCCCCCAAGCGCCGGCATAGCTGGCGGAATGGGCGGTCGGTTACCCCGGCCATAGGCGCCAGTATCAGCCGGTTGGGCAGGGCGTACGGGCCAATCTTGAGCGGTTGAGATGTCGATAGGGTCATGGCAATGGGCGCTTTGATAGTGCGATTAACGACCCTCGAGTCGTTCGAGGAGGCGTATGATACGCCTCCTCGACGGCGGGGTGAAGGCGGCCTATGTCGTAAACTAAAGATTAAGCAGGGCGCTGCCCGGTTAGCCGCACCCAGCCTTCGCGCACGGTCGGTGAATCCATCTGCAAGCCCTGCGCCTGGTAGGCGTGGATCACGTCGTCGGCCTGATTGGCCAGAATGCCCGAGAGCGCAAGTCGTCCGCCGGGCGCTACGTGGCCGGCAATCGTCGGCGCAAGCTCCACCAGAGGCCCTGCCAGGATGTTGGCGGTCACGATCGGATACTGGCCCGCCGCCAGCTGTTCAGGGTAGCAAAGCGACAGCGCTGACTCACCGATTTGGTTGCGCTGGGCATTGTCGCGGCTTGCCTGCAGTGCCTGTGGGTCAATATCTGTTCCATCGGCATGCACCGCGCCGAGCTTTAATGCCGCGATGGCCAGAATGCCCGAGCCGCAGCCGATATCGAGTACCTGCTGACCGGCGAGCAGGCCGTTGACCGCCAAGCCGTCAAGCCATTCCAGGCAAAGTGCCGTTGTCGGGTGGGTGCCGGTGCCAAAGGCGAGGCCGGGGTCGAGCACCAGATTGACGCCGTCGGTTTGGGGCGGCTCATGCCAGCTGGGAACGATCCACAGCCGCTCCCCCATGCGTAGCGGCGTGAAGTCCTCCATCCACTCGCGTTCCCAATCGCGATCCGCCAGCAGTTCGTACTCAATGGTCGGGCAGGGTTCGTCCGGCACCTGTTCGGCCCAGGCGGCTTCGATACGCGCAAGCATGGCGTCGATGCCCTCCAGGTCGTCATACAGGCCGGTCACGACGGTGTCTTGCCAAAGGGGGGTCGTGCCACGTTCGGGCTCGAATACCGGGTCATCGTGGGCGTCTTGCAGCCCTATGGCCGTGGCGCCTTCTTCCAGCAGCAGCTCTTCCAGGAGTTCTGCCTGCTCGGGGGGGACGTGCGCTTTCAGTTGAAGCCAGGGCATGCCGGGTCTCCGCAACACCAAAAAAAGCGGGATGGCGCTGCCACCCCGTTCGGACCGTGCTGAGCGTAAGCGTTAGCTGCTGAGTTTCTTTTCGAGATAGTGGATGTTGACGCCACCCTGGCGGAAGTAGCTGTCCCGCACCAGATCCTTCTGCAGGTCGATATTGGTCTTGATACCCTCGACCAACAGCTCATCCAGCGCATTGCGCATGCGGGTTAGCGCAATCTCGCGGTCTTCTCCCCAGGTGATCAGCTTGCCAATCAGCGAGTCGTAGTGGGGCGGCACGGTGTAGCCGGTGTACAGGTGAGAATCCATGCGTACACCCAGGCCACCAGGCGCGTGATAAAGCGTCACCTTGCCGGGGGACGGCATGAAGGTGCGGGAATCTTCGGCGTTGATCCGGCATTCAAAGGCGTGGCCGTTGATCTTGACGTCGTCCTGGCGAATCTTCAGCGGCATGCCCGAGGCAATACGCAGCTGCTCCTTGACGATGTCGACGCCCGTGACCATCTCGGTGACCGGGTGCTCTACCTGGACGCGGGTGTTCATCTCGATAAAGAAGAAATCGCCGTCCTCGTAGAGGAATTCGAACGTCCCAGCGCCGCGGTAGTTGATTTCCAGGCAGGCCTGGCGGCAGGCTTCCAGCACCCTGGCGCGGGCCTCGGGGTCGATGCCCGGTGCCGGGGCTTCTTCCAGCACTTTCTGGTGGCGGCGCTGCAGGGAGCAATCGCGGTCATAGAGATGAATGGCGTTGCCCTGACCATCGGCGAGTACCTGGACTTCCACGTGGCGCGGGTTTTCGAGGAATTTCTCCATATAGACGGTGCCATCGCCAAATGAAGAGTGGGCCTCGGTGCGCGTGACGTTGATGGCCGATAACAGGTGACCTTCGGCGTGCACGACGCGCATGCCACGGCCACCACCACCGGCTGCCGCTTTGATGATCACCGGGTAGCCGATGCGTCGAGCGGTGGCGAGATTGATATCATCATCGTCGCCCAGCGGGCCGTCCGAGCCGGGCACGGTGGGCACGCCAGCCGCCTTCATGGACTCAATGGCGCTGACCTTGTCGCCCATCAGACGAATCGTCTCGGCGCGTGGGCCGATAAACGTGAAGCCGGAGCGCTCTACCTGCTCAGCAAAGTTGGCATTCTCGGACAGGAAGCCGTAGCCGGGATGAATGGCGCTTGAGTCGGTGACTTCCGCGGCGCTGATCAATGCCGGGATATTGAGATAGGACTGTGCAGAGGAGGCCGGGCCAATGCACACGGCTTCGTCAGCCAGGCGTACGTGCATGAGTTCGCGGTCGGCCTTTGAGTGTACCGCCACAGTTTTGATGCCTAGCTCTTTACAGGCCCGGAGGATACGTAGGGCAATCTCGCCGCGGTTGGCGATAAGTACCTTGTCGAGCATGGGAGAGTCCATCCGTATTGAAATGAAGGTTTAAGCGAGGACGATCATTGGCTGATCGAATTCCACCGGCTCACCGTCTTCTACCAGAATGGCTTCCACTACGCCGTCGCGGTCCGCTTCAATTTGGTTCATCATTTTCATGGCTTCCACGATGCACACCGTGTCGCCTTGCTTGACCGTGTCGCCCACTTCTACAAAGGACTTGGCGCCCGGCGCAGGGCTGCGATAGAAGGTGCCAACCATGGGCGAGTTGACGGCTTCACCGCGATAGCTTTTGCCGGGGGCCGACTCTGCTTCAGGCGCCACATTTGCAGCGGGGGCGGCCGGCGCCTGTTGAGGGGCGTACTGAGCATACTGGGGCATTGACTGTGGCTGCCAGGTAGCCCCGTTAGGATGGCGACTAATGCGGACAGACTCTTCGCCTTCCTGAATTTCAATCTCGCTAATATTGGACTCTTCAAGCAGCTCAATCAGTTTTTTGACTTTGCGGATATCCATTACCTGGCCCCATCACTATCGTTAAGAGTGGTGTGCTTACCACGCGGAAACAGCGCAGTAAACCAAATTAAAAAAAGTAGAGAACGCCGCATGATGACGAACGTTACCCTTCTTTACTGCTAATAAAAGCAGAAGTTCAATTAATATGGTGGCGAAGTGTGCCGAAAAACTCATACGATGTCCAGCCACCGCAGTGTTCGGGCTCAAGGCTATATTTAAACGGCCGTTTGACGAACTTCGCGACAAGACCCGCCCAGATCACGCGGCGCGGGTGGTTGCCTTACCTATGCCAGCCTAGCGACTGTCTACCCATCGCGCCAACTCGCGTAAATGTTGGGTGAAGTCAGCGGCATTGATATCGCCCTGAATGCGCGCGTCACGGATCTCCTGACCTTGATGAAAAAATAACAGGCTAGGCGGGCCGAAAAGCTGGAAGTTATTCAGCAGCGCGCGACTTTGCGCATTGGTATCGGTGACGTCGACCGCAATGCGGTTGAAGCCTGACAGTTCGTCAATGACGGCAGGATCGGTATACACCTCCCGCTCCAACTGACGGCAGGAGATGCACCAGTCAGCGGTAAAGTGGACGAAAACGGGCCGGTCCGCCGCTTCAGCGTCGGCCAGGGCGCTCTCAAGGTCAGACAGGCGATCCAGGCGTTGAAAGTCCAGCGGCGCGGTGGAGGTGCTCGTTGTGGGGCTGGACAGCTGTAATGGGCGCAGTGGGTTATTCGACCCTTGGGCGGCGCCGATCGTCAGGGCAATGCCCCAGGTCAACAACACCAGGCCCAGTGTCTGGCGGGCTTTTGGCCAGCCTGAAGGCGTGTTGGTCCGCACGGCGCCCAATGCCAGCGCGGTGCCAATAGCCAGGGCTGCCCAGAGCAGCAAGGCGACTGGACCGGGCACCAGGCGTTCCACCATCCAGATGGCAACGCCGAACAGCAGCAGGCCAAAGGCGATCTTGACGCCGTTGAGCCATGCCCCCGAGCGCGGCAGCAGGGTCGCCCCAAAGGTGCCGACCAGAAGAAGGGGCACCCCCATACCCATGCCCAGGGCAAACAGCATGGCGCCGCCGGAGAAGGCATCGCCAGTGGTGGAAATGATCACCAGCGCACCGGCCAAGGGCGCCGTGACGCAGGGCGACACCACCAGCACCGATAATGCGCCTGCCAGCGCCAGGCCGGGCGGACCGCTGCGCTGCGCCCGCGCCTGCCAGGCGTCGATGCGCTGGGCCAGACGTGGCGACAGGCGCAAGTTGAAGGCGCCGAGCATCGCCAGGCCAAACAGGCTGAACAGGACGGCAAAGGTGATCAGTACCGGCGCGGACTGGAGCTGCGCCTGGAGGTTGAGGCCGGCCCCAAACAGGCCCATCAGTACGCCGACCGCTGCATAGGTGACGGCCATGCCGAGCACATAGCTCACCGACAGCAGGAAAGCACGGGGCCGGGTGGCTTGCTGGCCGACGATGATCGACGACAGGATGGGCACCATGGGGAGTACGCAAGGGGTGAAGGTCAGCCCGATGCCCGCCAGAAAGAACAGCCCAAGCGCCAAGGGGAAGCTTGCATCGGTCATCAACTGGCTAAAGCGGCTGTCCTCGCTCTGTGGCGCGCCAAGGGAAGCGGCGGATTCCTCAAGCCCAGCCGAGGTGTCAGTGGTCTCAGCCGTATTGTCGGCGTCATTCGACGTGTCTGCGGGCGACGAGGCGGGCGCCGCCTCGTCGCCGGTGGCGGGCTCCCAATCGGCAAAGGCACGCGGCGGCTGGCTTTCGGTGGCCTGCAGCGCAACGGTTTCCGGCGGGTAACAGAGCCCGGCATCGGCGCAGCCCTGGAAGGTGAAATCGATATCCAGCGGACCCGAGAAGCTGTCTTCCAGCGGCACTTCCATGACCACCCGGCCACGGAAAATATACACATCACCCAGGAATTCATCATTGGTGAACGTGCCTTCGGGTAGTTCGGGTTCACCCAGGCGAGCCTCATTGTTCAGGCTTTCCACGGCAAACTGGTGCCGGTAGAGGTAGTACTCGTCAGCGGCTTCGACGCCCACGAAGAGGGTGTCACCGTCGTGCCAGGCGGTGGGTTGAAAGGCTTCCAGAACGGGGAGAAAGTCATCGTCCTGATCGCTTGAAGAAAACCACTGCGCCTGGGCCAATAGGGGTAGCGCACCGAGCAGAAGCAACAGCCCTAAACGTCGAATCGTAAGCAAAACGTGTCCTTGGTCGATAACGTCATATCAGGCGGCTAGCATAACGCAACATGGCGTGCTGGCAATGGTCGGCGCCGGCCTTCAGGACAATGAGTGTCCGTCAACGAAACGGGGCCACCCGAAGGCAGCCCCGTCTCATGCTAACGCTAAGTGCTTAGGCTTTGTGGTAAGCCGCCGCTGATTTTTCAATTGCCTTGCGCGCCGCTTCTACGCCTTCCCAGGACTCGACCTTGACCCACTTGCCTTTCTCGAGATCCTTGTAGTTCTCGAAGAAGTGAGCAATCTGTTGACGCAGCAGTTCGGGCAGGTCGGTGACTTCCTGCACGTCGTCGTACAGCGAGCTGAGTTTGGGGTGCGGCACGCACACCAGCTTGGCATCTTCACCGGCTTCGTCGGTCATGTTGAGAATGCCGACCGGGCGCGCACGAATGATGCTGCCTGGCTGAACCGGATGCGGCGTGACGACCAGCGCGTCCAGCGGGTCGCCGTCGTCGGCCAGGGTGTGGGGAATGAAACCGTAGTTGGCCGGGTAGAACATGGGGGTGGCCATAAAGCGGTCGACCAGCAGAGCCCCCATGTCTTTGTCGATCTCATACTTGATCGGGGCATGGTTGGCAGGAATTTCAATCGCCACGTATAGGTCGTTGGGCAGATCCTTACCAGCGGGGATGTTGTCGAAGTTCATCGTTGATTCCTTGGTCGTACAATGGCTAGGCAATCGAAATTGCTGTATGGATTGCGTCGAATTATACGAACATGGCTGCAGGATTACCAATGCGACATAGGTGTTGCGCAGCACGCGGTCACACGGGTTGCCATGCCGCGACGTTTGGCGGGCATCACTTGACGTTTTCAGCGTGTATCATAGGGTCTCCTAGACAGTGATGTCAGTTGCCAACGCAGTATGCTCAGGAGGATGACTTGGCACATGCCCAATTGCTGATCAGTTACGGTCAGGCATTTGTTGCCCCTGACCGACGGCTGCACCGCAGCTCCATGTCGGTTCGCTTTCCCGAGCCGCCGTTGCTCAAGGCAAAGGGTGGCTGTGCGGTCATTAGTGACTCGCTATCACGCAATACTCTGGCAAAACAGGCGGGCGATCTGAGCGTGCGCGGGTTTTTGGCCGATTATTTCTCAACGCCGGATCACTGGGATGTCAAAACGTCGGCAACCCGCGTGCTGCTGGCTCTCAACGGCTGGTGCTATGGCCAAAGTCAGCATGTGCAAAACGGCAGCTTCGTGTCGTCGCTCTCCGCCATGGTATTTCGCGAGCGCGATGCCCACCTGTTTCACATGGGCGATACCCTGGTGTTTCGTCTGCGCGGGGCCGAGTTCGAACAGCTGACCCGGGACCATGTCACCGACCTTGGCGGCTATCGCTATCCATCCCGGGCGCTGGGCATGGATGGCAGCGTGGACATTGACTATACCTTGCTGCCCATGAAACAGGGCGACCTGTTCCTGTTCACCACCCAGGCGGTCGGCGGCACCTTGCTGCCCTCGGACTACGTGCGCCTGATTCGCCAGGATGCCAGCGACCTGGACGCGGCCTGCGAGCGCCTTGCCAACGAAGCCAAGCAGCGCGCCCAGGAGCGCGGTTATGGCGGTGACCAGTTCTGCTTCCAACTGGTGCGCATTGACGAGCTGCCCGAGGAAAGCCGTGACCATCCCGGTCAGCTATACGGCGAGCTGCCCATTCCCCCTGAGCTTGCGCCTGGGTCGAGGCTGGATGGCCTCGAGGTGCTGGCCGTCCTGTCGCGCACGGCACAGTCGCGCATTTATCGCGTCCGCGATGTCTACTCCGAGCGCGAAATGGTCATGAAGGCCCCAAGCCCCGAGCTTTCGCTGCGCAATTCCTATCTCGAGCACTTCCTTTTGCAGCAGTGGGTCGTCGAGCGGGTGAACTCGCCGTTCGTGGTCAAGGTGGTCGAGCCATCACGCCCGCGGCGCTATCTCTACTATCTGATGCAGTATATCGAAGGTGAGACCTTACGCGAGTGGGCGGAACGCCATCCCCAGGCGAACCTGTCCCAGCGCCTGGATATCGCCAACCAGCTCGGCAAGGCCGTGCAGGCGCTGCATCATCGGGACATCATTCACCAGCAGATCATGCCGGATAACATCTTGATCGACCCGCATGGCAAGGTGGTGCTGACGGATTTCAGCGCCTGTCACATGCGCGAGGTGGATGGCCATCGCCATTCAGGGGAGCTGCTAAGGCAGGTTGGGCTCAACGAGCATACGGCGCCTGAATATGCGCTGGGCGATAGCGTTGGCCGTCGCAGCGATCAATATTCCCTGGCATCGACGGTGTATTGGCTGCTGACCGGGGAAATGCCTTACAGCATGACGCCCAACCGGCTACGCAGTCATACCGACCTGGAAGGCTTGACTTACCGCAATGCTCGCACCACCAATCCCGAGATATCGCCGGAGCTCGACGAGGCGCTGAGGCGCGCGCTGGATACCCAGCGGTCGCTGCGTTTCAGGCGGCTATCCGAATTCCTGCATGCGCTACGCTTGCCATTGGGCAAACGGTCTGCGGCCGATGCCGAGAAAGAGCGCCAGGAGCCGCGTCGTTTCTGGCAGGGAGTGGCGGGCATTCTGCTGTTGCTGCTGGTGCTCTCCTGGCTGTTGCGCTAAGCCAGCGATAGAGGATTTTGCCATACAAAAACGCCCGGGTATCGCTGAGATGCCCGGGCGTTTTTTTGTCGTGCAATGATAGCTTTTAGAGGGTGAAAACCGGCAGCTTGCGCTCGACCTTGGCCAGTTTCAGTTTGGCCACTTTGGGCAGACCGTTTTCAAACGGCGGGAAGTCTTCGCCCTGGATAAGCGGGGAGAGATACTCGCGACAGGCGTCGGTAATGTCGAAGCCCTCTTCGCTGATGAAATCTCGGGGCATGAATTTCTCTTGATTGGCCACCTGCGCAAGCGGAGCGGAAATCACATCCCACTGATAGGGAGTCTGCGAGATCCGGCGAATGGCCGGCATCATGGCATTCTTGCCCGCCAGTGCCAGGGTCACGGCTTCGCGGCCCACGGCGTAGGCCTGTTCGACGTCGGTTTTGGATGCCAGATGGCGGGCGGCGCGCTGCAGATAGTCGGCAACCGCCCAGTGATACTTATAGCCCAGATCCTGCTTGATCATGCCGGCAAGCGTCGGCGCAACGCCGCCCAACTGGCGGTGGCCAAAGGCATCGGTATTACCCGCATCGGCCAGGAAAGTACCGTCTTGGTAACGAGCGCCTTCAGACACCACGATAACGCAGTAGCCATTCTGCTTAACGCTCTGTTCAACCCGCGCCATTACCGCTTTACGATTAAACGGTATTTCCGGGAATATGATCAGGTGGGGTGGTTCGTCCGGGCCTTCCCCCGCCAATCCGCCAGCCGCTGCGATCCAGCCCGCATGGCGACCCATCACCTCAAGCACGAATACCTTGGTTGAGGTGGCGCACATGGAGGCAATGTCCAGTGACGCCTCGCGGGTGGACGTCGCGATATATTTTGCCACGCTGCCGAAGCCCGGGCTGTTATCGGTGATTGGCAGATCGTTATCGACAGTTTTTGGAACATGAATGGCCGTCAGCGGGTAGCCCAGCTTCTCGGACAGCTGGGATACTTTCAGGCAGGTATCGGCGCTGTCGCCGCCGCCGTTGTAGAAGAAGTAGCGAATGTCGTGGGCCTTGAAGACCTCAATCAGACGCTCGTACTGGGTGCGATGCGTGTCGATATCCTTGAGCTTGTAGCGGCAAGAGCCAAATGCGCCTCCCGGCGTGTAGCGCAAGGCGGCAATTGATTCGTCGGTTTCTTGGGTTACGTCGATGAGGTCTTCTGTGAGCGCGCCGATAATGCCGTTATGGCCGGCATACACCTTGCCGATCTGGTCGGGGGCTTGTCGGCAAGCTTCAATGACACCACAAGCGCTGGCGTTGATCACAGCGGTGACACCGCCTGACTGGGCGTAAAAGGCATTATGCTGGGCCATGGAAACGTCTCATCTCTGGGGGTCGGAAGGCGTAGTGAACGCAAAAATAAGTGGGCAAAGTTTAGCGTAAAGCCGCATGGCCTGCATCCGGCTAGTCGCCGTTATCCATCGACTGTTCGCGCTGTGCCAGTTGCCAGCCGCCGAGGTCCTTGTAGCGATTGACCATGGCGCAGAACAATTCGGCGGTGCGCTCGGTGTCGTAACGTGCCGAGTGTGCGGCCTTGTTGTCAAACTCGATGCCCGCTGCCCGGCAGGCCCGGGCAAGCACGGTCTGGCCGTAAATCAGGCCGGCCAGGGTGGCGGTATCAAAGCTCGAAAAGGGATGAAAGGGATTGCGCTTGATGCCACAGCGATTCGCCGCCGCGTTCAGAAAGCCGTGATCGAAGGCGGCATTGTGGCCGACCAGGATGGCCCGCGAGCAGCCATGGGCCTTGATCGACTTGCGGATGGGTCGGAAGATTTCGCCCAGGGCTTGTTCTTCGCTCAACGCGACCTGCCGGCGTAACGGGTCATCCAGATTGATCCCGGTAAAATCCAGTGCAGACTGTTCGACATTGGCACCATCGAACGGCTGGATGTGGTAGGCGTAAGTGGCGTCGGGCAGGAGGTTGCCTTCAGGGTCCATCGTCAGGGTGACCGCCGCAATTTCCAGCAGGGCATCGCCTTGTGCATTGAAGCCGCCCGTCTCCAGATCAACGACAACGGGAAGGTAACTGCGAAAACGTTGGGCCATCAATTCGCGGGCAATCGCCTCGCTCATGCAGCTCTCCTTAGTAAGCGAGTAATCAGTGGGCAAAGAGCATCTAGCGCTTTTCGTGGAGAGATTCTAGCAGTTTCCGGCAAAGCCGTCGTTGGCGGTATTCGCTGAGCACTGAGAACGCTATACTTGGCATTTATCCGATCGCGTGAACCACTCACTCTCTGGCGTGTCTGGTTGCGCATTTTGTACAGCAGAAGGAGTCAAGAATGTCCGATGTCAAAAAGGTTGTGCTGGCATATTCAGGCGGCCTGGACACATCCGTTATCGTTAAGTGGTTGCAGGAAACTTACAACTGCGAGGTGGTGACGTTTACCGCCGACATCGGTCAAGGTGAAGAGGTCGAGCCCGCCCGTGCCAAGGCGGAAGCGCTAGGTGTCAAAGAAATCTACATTGAAGACCTGCGCGAAGAATTCGTCCGCGACTACGTCTTCCCCATGTTCCGCGCCAACACCATCTACGAAGGTGAGTACCTGCTGGGCACCTCCATCGCTCGCCCGCTGATCGCCAAACGGTTGATCGATATTGCCAACGAAACCGGTGCCGATGCGATCTCCCACGGTGCGACCGGCAAGGGCAACGACCAGGTGCGTTTCGAACTTGGCGGCTATGCGCTAAAGCCTGGCGTCAAAGTCATCGCGCCGTGGCGTGAGTGGGATCTTACCTCGCGGGAAAAGCTGATGGCCTACTGCGAACAGCACAATATCCCCGTCGACTTTTCCAGCAAGAAGAAAAAGTCGCCGTACTCCATGGATGCCAACCTGCTGCACATTTCTTACGAAGGCGGCATTCTGGAAGATCCCTGGGCGGAAGCCGAAGAGGACATGTGGCGCTGGAGCGTCTCGCCGGAAGCGGCACCTGACCAGCCCACTTATGTGGAGCTGACGTTCGACAAGGGCGATATCGTGGCCATTGACGGCGAGGCCCATAAGCCCCACGAAGTGCTTGAAAAGCTCAATAAGCTGGGCGGTGACAACGGCATCGGCCGCCTGGATATCGTCGAAAACCGCTACGTGGGCATGAAGTCCCGCGGCTGTTACGAGACCCCGGGCGGCACCATCATGTTGCGCGCTCACCGGGCCATCGAGTCGCTGACGCTGGACCGCGAAGAAGCGCACTTGAAAGACCAATTGATGCCGAAGTACGCCGAAGTGATCTACAACGGCTACTGGTGGAGCCCCGAGCGTCGCATGCTGCAGGCGGCCATCGACGAAACCCAGCATAACGTTTCCGGCGTCGTGCGCATGAAGCTCTACAAGGGCAACGCCATCGTCGTTGGGCGCAAGTCCGAACAGTCGCTGTTTGACGAGTCGATCGCCACCTTTGAAGATGATGCGGGTGCCTACGATCAGAAGGATGCCGAAGGCTTCATCAAGCTTAACGCTTTGCGCCTGCGGATTGCCGCAGGTAAAGGTCGTAAACAGAGCTAACGGGCAGGGCAGGCGGCGAGTACCATGCGCCGCCTGCCGACGCAGGAGGCAAGATGCTTAAAAAACTACTTTCAGGCTTGCTGGGTGGCGGTCGCGAGGGGGCCTCGGCCCCGTCGCAGACCGCCGAGCCCGTCGAGTACAAGGGCTACCTGATCACCTCTCAGCCCGATAACCAGAGCGGCCAGTATCGGGTGAGCGGTACGATCCGTCGGCCTCAGGGAGACGGCGATGATCTGGAGCACCGTTTCGAGCGTTCGGACATGGTGCCCAGTCGAGAGGCGTGCGACGCCTTGATGGTCAGCAAAGCCCAGCGCTATATTGATGAGGTGGGTGACGACATGTTTGCCCCTGACCCTCGTCATGAAGGTAACGGCTAACCGCAAAACCGCCATCACGCTAGGGGAGGTCTATGCGCCTGATCCACCGTGCCTCACCCTGGCGCTCCCTGATCGATGACGATGGAGCGCTCAATATCCCGGCGCTCACCGCGCCATTGGACTATCTCACGGACTGTCTCACCCCCCGCACGTCGTCGTTGCCGTCCTCGCTACCCCATGCCCATGCTTGGCAGCTGTCGCTGGTAGAATCGCTGGTGCACTATGATCTGCCTGCCTGGCGCATCAGCCAGCTCATCAGCGACCATAACGCCAGTCTTTACCGCCAGGCGATCAACCTCTCGCTTGACGATATGCGCGCCCAGGGCTGGGGAGAGCCACCGGCCGATTATTGCGTACTGCTGCTGGGCTCGGCGGCGCGCTACGAAAGCCTGCTGGGCCCGGATCAGGATAATGCGTTGATTATTGGCGACTACCCTGACCACCGCCACGTTGAAATCGACGGCTACTTTCAGGCATTGGGGGAGCGATTTACCGCACGCTTGGACGATGCGGGCATACCGCTGTGCCGCGGCCATGTCATGGCGCGCTGGCCGATGTGGCGTAAACGGCTCAGCGAATGGTGCGCGCAGCTATCGATCTGGAGCGCTGACCGGCGGGTGAAGCGCGTGCAGCAGACCAATATCCTGCTCGATTTTTTCCCGGTGGCGGGCAATCCAGCGCTGGCTGAGCGACTTGGCGATTGCATCGCGGCGACACTCCCCAAGGCTGCTCTTTTCATGCATGAGATGAGCGCATTGCTCGAGGAGCTGCCGGTCGCGCTGGATCGCTTTGGCCGGATTGCCTCGAGCCCCGCACTGGATGCGCCCCATGACGAAGCCATCAACCTCAAGCAGCAGGGCCTGCTGCCCTTGATCAGCGCCGTGCGGCTGCTGTGCGTGCGCCATCAGCGCCGTGAAGTCGCGACTCGCGAACGCTTGGCCGCGCTCAGCCATGTGGCCGGTGTGCTGCCTGTGGCGCAGGCGGATTTGCTGGTGGCCGCCCTTGAGCGCCTTCAGCAGTGCCTGCTGAATCAGCAGCGCGCCAATAAAGCCCGAGGTCAGGCCGCCGACGGCTGGGTAGACCTGGGGGCTTTAAGGGACGATGAGCGCCTGCTGCTGAAGTTTGATCTCCAGCAGATCAAAGCGTTTGTCCAGCAGGTAAGCGACCGTTGATGATGGGCCGGCCTCATGTGGATGACGGCGCGGTCGTGTCCTCCGGTGCCGGCGGCAGTTCGAGGGTCAGGCAGGCGCCGCCAAGGGTTCTGGCGTCTTCCACCCAGAGTCGCCCGCCCAGATGGGCAATGATGCCTCGGCTGATGGGCAATCCCAGGCCGCTGCCCTTGGGCCGGCCGTGGGGAATGTCGCCGTCTTGCTGTAGTTGGTGGAATTTCTCGAATACCCGCTCGCGCTCGTCGGCGCTGATGCCGGCGCCGTTATCTTCCACGCTCAGGCGAAAATGACGGCGGTGATGGTAGAGGGACAGGCGGACCTTGGGGTGCTGCCGGTCGGCAAACTTGCCCGCGTTATCGAGCAGATTGATGATGACCTGTTCGAGGCGGTCCTGGTCGCCGATCACCATGGCTGGGTCGGCCTCGAGGCTAATCTCGAGTTCAATGCCGCGTTCCTGATGCAGGTGGGCAATGGCGTCGACGCTGTGCCGCGCCAGCGCCGCCAGGTCAAGCGGCACCGGGTTGAGCGTCAAGCGGCCGCTTTCCAGGCGGGCCAGGTCCAGAATCTCTTCAATCAGGCGCGACAGCCGCTGGCTTTCATGAACGATAACGCCAAGGAAGTGCTCACGCTTGTCGTCGGGTAGCTCGCTGTTGTCACGCAGAATCTCGGCAAAGGCACGAATCGAGGTGAGCGGCGTGCGCAGCTCGTGGCTGACCATGGCGACAAACTCGTCCTTCAACCGGTCCAGCTCGCGCAGGCGCTCGTTGGCGCTGCGCAACTCCTCACCAATCTGCGCCAGCTCCTGGGACTTTTGCTCCAGGCGCCGGTTGTACTCAAGGGTCTGTGAAGTAGTATCCAGAATGCTCAGAATGGACTCGATATCCAGCGCTTCGCCGCGCACCACCGAATTGATCAGCACCCGCGCTGAGGCGCTGCCGAGCGATCCGGCGAGCGCCTGTTCGGCGCGGGTAATCAGCCCGGCGTCGGCGGGCTCTTCAGCATCGAACCCACCTTTGGGCCCGCTTTGGCGGAACACCCGACGCGTGGCCTGCTCGCCGAGATAGCGAATAAGCAGCTCACTGAGCGCCCCCTGGGTGGTTTGCCCGCGCCACAGCGGGGTGCTTTGCAGGTTAGGGTGCATGGCTTGGGTAAACAGCGCCGCCTGGGTCTGTTCAAGCGGGGTGGGGCGCGTAAATAGCGACACGCCGACCAGGAGCCCGACGTTGGCCAGCATGCTCCACAGCAGCGAATGGGTGTAAATATCCCAGCCTTCCAGGCCGAACAGCGCGTAGGGCGTCAGCCAGCCTATGCCCCAGGGCCCGTCGGTGAGCAGCGAGGCATCCAGCCAGCCCGACTGGGCAAAGCCAGGCAGCAGCAGCGTGTAGCACCAGACCAGAAACCCGGCGATCAGCCCGGCAGCCGCCCCCTGGCGTGTGGCGCCCCGCCAGTACAGGCCAATCAGCAGCGCGGGGGCAAACTGGGCGGCCCCGGCGAAGGACACCAGCCCAATCGTCACCAGGCTGTAAGAGTCGCCAATCAGCGCGTGGTAGAGATAGCCAAGCAGCAGAATCAGCACAATGGCCACCCGCCGGATGCCGAGCAGCCAGCCGGCCAGTTCGCCCTTGGTGCTCAAGTGCAGGCGTCTTGAGCGCAGCAGCAGCGGCATCACCAGCTGGTTGCTGACCATGGTCGACAGCGCAATGGTCTCGACAATGACCATCCCGGTGGCCGCCGACAGACCGCCGATGAATACCAGCAGCGGCAGCCCTTCAAGCCCCGCCGAGAGCGGCAACGTCAGCACGAAGCTATCAGGGTCGCCGGCGCTCACGCCGAGCAACAGCCCGGCCAGGGCAATGGGGATCACGAACAGGTTGATCAGCAGCATATACAGCGGGAACAGCCAGCTCGCCCGGGTCAAATGCTGCTCATCGACGTTTTCCACCACCAATACCTGGAACTGGCGTGGCAGGGTCAAGAACGCCAGAAACGCCAGCACCAGCATGCCGACCCAGCCGGTAACCCCGCCGGGTATGCTGTCCAGGCGCATGCTGTCGGCGAGGCCCGGCGTGGCGGCTACCTCGGCAAACAGCGCAGCAGGCCCCTCAAACATCACAAAAACGACGAATATGCCCACGGCCATGAAGGCCACCAGCTTGACGATCGATTCAAGCGCAATGGCGGCCACCATGCCCTCGTGGCGTTCGCTGGCATCCAGGTGGCGGGTGCCGAACAGGATGATGAAAATCGCCAGCACCAGGGCAACCCACAGGGATTTATCCATCCAGAATCGTTCATCCACCAGGGTGGTGTCGGCGGTATTCGGGTAGTTGATCAATACCGCATGACTCACCGTGATCGCCTTCAGCTGGAGCGCAATATACGGGGTGATGCTGATCAGCGCCATCAGGGCGACAAGGGCGCCCAGGCCGCTGCTCTTGCCGTAGCGCGCGCTGATAAAGTCGGCAATCGAGGTGATCCGCTGCCGCGCGGCGATGCGCACCATCTTGCGGATCACAAAGGGGGCCAGCAGCATGGCAAGGGTTGGGCCTAGATAGATCAGTAAAAAGCTGGGACCGTGCTCGGCGGCCCGCCCGACGCTGCCGTAGAACGTCCACGCGGTGCAGTAGACGGCAATGGAGAGGGCATAGACCGTAGGCGAGCCGATCAGTGAACGGCCCTGTTCCGCGCGGCGGTCTCCCCAGGCGGCGACCAGAAACAATAGCGCCAGATAACCAAAGGCGGTGCCGAGTATGAGCGGATCAGTAAGCATGGTCAGCGGCCCGCACGATGTTCCATGAGCCACGCCACCAGGCCGATCACAATCGCCCAGGCACTGAACAGATACAGCGGCAGCCAGCCGATGTGCGACGCAGGGAAGCGGTCGACCACAAGGATCACGGGCGGGCAGAACAGCAGTAGCGCGATGGCCACCAGGGCCATCAGCCGTTCGGCTTTACGTGACTTGAGGCCTGACGGTTTCATGTGGCGCTGGCATCCTGTCGGTCAAAGGCATTGGCCTGAAGGGCGAGCAACTGCTCCAGGGTATCGATCCCCCGCGCCTCCAGCCGTGGCAGCAGCGCCAGCCATAGCTCGGCGGTGACGCGTGCATCGCCAAGCGCCGTGTGGCGCGTGCCGGGTGGAAACGCCAGGTCATACCGCTGGGCAAGGCTGTCGAGATCGTGACCATCCAGCGCTTCGTCCAGGGCGCGCGAAATCAGCAGGGTATCGATCACCGGGATGTCGAACGTCACGCCTTTATGGCTGATGGCCAGTAAGTCAAAGGCGGCGTTATGGGCCAGCATGACGGCGTCGCCCACGTAGTCGCGGAAGCGGGTCAGGACGATGTCCAGCGGCGGCGCGCCGGCCACATCGGCATCGGTAAGGCCGTGGATGGCGGTGCTGGCCAGCGGAATAGGCCGCTTGGGGTCGACCTTCTGGTCGAAGACGTCGCTTGCCAGCAGCTTTGCGTTGACCACGCGGCAGGCGCCGAGACTGATCACCGTGTCGCCGCGGCGCAGTTCAAGTCCGGTGGTTTCGGTATCAAAGGCGACGATCTCGAGGCTGCGCAGCGAACGGCTGGCAAGGGCTTCGTCGGGCGGGGGCAGGTCGGCAATGCCGAAATCATGAAATTCAGGGCGCGGCGGGGCGGTTTCCCGCGGAGCGCCGACGCGCTCCATGGCGGGTAACGGAAGGCGCAGCCGGGCATGGGTGCCGTTATCGTCGGCCAGGCTCCAGATATCGCTGGCGTGTTGGCGCAGCACGTCGGCAACGCTTGGGCTCAGCGGCAGTGACGGCAACGTCTGCTGCCGCCATTCGGCCAGTTCGTGCTCGGGCAGTGCCTTGCCGTGCCAGATAAGGTCCAGATAGACGCGCTTGTTGCCCAGGCACATCTCGCCTTCAAAGCCGCTGTCGGGAAGATGGGTGTTGAGGTGTTTGACCAGCGAATCGAAAAGCGCGATCAGCGCTGGCGCGTCGCCCTTGAACCAGGCGGGCATGCCCACGGGGGTGATCAGGCGGTGCTCGGGGTCGAGGCGTTCATCCAGCGCCTGCCAGAAATCGTTGGACCACATGGGCGTCAGACGCTCGCCCTGATGCTGCATGTCATCGAGTAGCTGCCCTATCTTGGCCACATTGTCGCCCAGGGTGGCGCCTTCTTCCTGGATGACGCGCTCAAACCGCTGACGCAGCGCTGAGGTGTCGACGTCGCCCTGATGCCTGAGTTGAATCAGCGCGTCGGCGGCGCTGGTTAGGCTGGCGGTATGCTGGCGCAGCGGCGTCAACATGCCGGCGAGCTCAGCTCTAACGCCCATTTCACTCGACCATGAGGCGGTGGCGTCGCTGAAGGTCAGCAGCGTTTCACCATCGCTGCCCGGAACGCGGCGCAAAATAACCTTGAGCCAGCGGTTCTCGCAGGGGGCCAGTAGCTCCCGGGGGGCGCCGTCGTCGGGTAGCTGACGGATCGCCTGCTGCAAGCTGGCGACCGGGATAAGCGCTTCGAGACGCTTGCCCAGGCCGAGGCCGGTATGGTCGACAAAAAAATCCTCGGCGGCCTGATTGAACAGCATGACCCGGCGATGGTGGTCGCACAGCAGCAGCGGTGTCTCGAGCACCTGCAGCAGGGTTTCCAGCTCCTGGCGGATCTTGGCGGCGCTGCGAGCGCCCTCCGTGTGTGCCGTGGCTAAACGGCTGCGGTCTTCCCGCCAGCTCTCGCGGACGCGCTGCAGGTCTGGACCAAGGCCCTTAAGCCAGCCTTCAGGTGGGTATTCATCGCGGGCATCGGGGTTGGCCACCAGGCGTGCCAGCTGAACCTGTAAATGACGCAGTGGGGTAAACAGCATGCGTTCGAGCAGCAAGCCGACCAGGAAAATCGTCGCGCCGCCGGCAAAGCTGCCGAGCCACAGGGCAATGCGCGTTGTGCCGGTGGGGGCAAGCTGAGTGTCCAGCCAGGCGGCAAACACCGCCCCGCCCAGCAGGCTGATACCGCTGAGAATGAGCCACAGGCCAATCAGTCGCTGGCGTTTGGGTAGCCCGCCTCTTGTCATGAAGGGTGTCCGCTTAGCAGGGCGTTGACTTTTTCAACCAGCGCCTGGGTGGAAAAGGGCTTGGTAATGTAATCATCAGCGCCCAGCGCCATGCCTTTTTCCCGCTCGACCTCGCGGCCGTGCGCCGTCAGCATGATGATGGGCAGCGCGGCCGTGGCAGTCTGCTGGCGAAGCTGTTCCAGCACATCGAAACCGCTAATGCCGGGTAGGCTGATGTCCAGCAGGATCAGATCAGGAGGGGCCTGCTGCACATGGGCAAGGGCCTGTTCGCCATCTTCTGCCGTGATGACGTCGAAGCCCGCCTGCTGCATCAGAAACTCAAGCGATATGAGGATATTGGGCTCGTCATCGACCACAAGCACTTTGGCCATCGTGGGCTCCCGAACGTTAAGGGTTAGAGGGACGCCTAAACGTCCCGTGAATAGCCAGAGTGTAGGTAGGTGAAAGGGATGCGCCAAGACGACCTTGGCCGAATGCGATGGCATGAAATGGATGCTTGGCGGTCATTTTTAGACTGATTTGTACAACTTTAGATGTATTTTTGCCGTGTGACAGGTTGGTCGCGTGGACGTTATCCCGTCGGCAGGCCACCATATAGGAGTTTGTGCTTATCTGATTTTATAACTGATTGATAACCATACCCAAAGGAGCAACGCCAATGAGTGCCGTCATTTTGCTGCTGCTAGGTCTTGGGGCCATGGCAGCAGGATACTTTGTTTACTCAAGGTTCATCGCTGAAAAGATTTATCAGCTCGATCCGGACTTTAAAACCCCAGCCCATGAGTTTGAAGACGGTGTCGACTATGTCCCGACCAACCGTTTTGTACTGTGGGGGCATCATTTTACGTCGGTAGCGGGTGCTGCGCCCATCGTAGGCCCCGCGATCGCCGTGATCTGGGGCTGGGCGCCGGCGTTTTTGTGGGTGGTGTTCGGCACTATCTTTTTTGCCGGTATTCATGATTCCGGGGCCATATGGGCCAGTGTGCGCAATAAGGCGAAATCCGTAGGGGCGCTGACAGGTGACGTTGTTGGCGCGCGTGCACGCAGTATCTTCATGATCGTCATTTTTTTGGTCTTGCTGATGGTTAACGCTGTGTTTGCGGTGGTGATCGCGGGCTTGATGATGGATTTCTCCAGCGCAGTGGTGCCGGTCTGGGGAGCTATTCTGGTGGCGTTGGTGATAGGCCAATTGATTTATCGGCGGATTTTGAGTCTTCCGGTCGTCTCGATATTGGGCGTCATTGCCCTCTATGCGTTGATAGGGATTGGGCCTTCAGTGCCTGTGCAAATGCCTGACGAAGTGGGTGCCATGTCAGGTAACGCGGTATGGATTTTAATTCTATTTGGCTATGCCGCTGTGGCATCGCTACTGCCGGTATGGATGCTATTGCAGCCACGCGACTATATTAATGGTCTTCAGCTGTTTATCGGGTTGATCATTCTCTACGGCGCATTAGGGAAACGCTGCACAAATCCCGCCGCAGCTGCCTGATGGGTATCGGCGGGGTATAATCTGACCCTCCTGTCACACCGTCTAACAGAGCCACCCGATGAAGCAGATTT
>Ga0008837_100376_pt1 | contig 43019 bp, 39 predicted proteins | sample HotLakConsUCCSLE_FD_65500 | JGI IMG/M metagenome (GOLD analysis project Ga0008837, IMG submission 65500) | Hypersaline microbial mat communities from Hot Lake, Washington, USA - Hot Lake Consortium UCC-SLE | ecosystem: Environmental > Aquatic > Non-marine Saline and Alkaline > Hypersaline >...
CTGGATGGTCGGTTTCGTGGTGCCGACTAGCTTCGAGATCTGCCCATCGCTGAGTTCCGGGTGGAACTTCACCAGCCACAGGATCGAGGCCGGGCGGTCCTGACGCTTGCTGAGCGGCGTATAGCGCGGGCCCCGGCGCTTTTCCTCGCCAAGGGCGGCGGGGTTGAATTTCAGCTGCAGCTTGTGCTGCGGGTCGGCCTCGGCCTTGTCGATCTCTTCCTGCGTGAGCTGGTTGTTCACGATGGGGTCGAACCCCTTCACGCCGGCGGCCACGTCGCCATCCGCGATGCCCTGCACTTCCAGCTCATGCAGGCCGCAGAAATCGCCGATCTGCCTGAAGGTCAGCGTGGTGTTGTCGACGAGCCAGACTGCAGTGGCCTTTGCCATGATCGGTTTGTTCATGTCGGTCGCCTCCTTGCGACAGGATGCACGAGGAGCGGGCCGTGGGAGCGGCTGCGGGACAGGCCCGCCGTTCCTCGATTTCGGGGAAATCGCAGCGTATATAGGCGCGGATGCCGCGGGAGGAAAGTGGTAATGCGTCTGGTCCGGTTCGTGATCTTCATCGCGCTCATGGCGCTGCCTGTCCAGGGTCGGGCCGAGGAGGCCCGCGCGGGGGCGTTCGACTATTACGTCCTCGCGCTCAGCTGGACGCCCACATGGTGCGCGCTCGAGGGTGACGCGCGCGACAGCCCGCAATGCGACCCGGGCCGGGGCTTCGGCTTCACGCTCCACGGGCTCTGGCCGCAATACGAGGAGGGCTGGCCAAGTTTCTGCCCCACCGCGCGGAACCCGCCATCGCGCGGGCTGACCGGCGCGATGGCCGACATCATGGGGTCGGCCGGGCTGGCTTGGCACCAGTGGCGCAAGCACGGCGTGTGCAGCGGGCTGTCGGCGGAGGATTACTACGCCCTGTCCCGGCTGGCCTATGACCGCGTCGAGCGGCCCGACCTGTTGCGCAGGCTCGACCGGGAGGTGCGCCTGCCCGCGCGCGTCATCGAGGAGGCGTTTCTCGAGGCCAACCCCGATCTGGAGCCTGACATGCTGACGGTCACCTGCCGCGCGGGCCGGGTGCAGGAGGTGCGCCTGTGCCTGACGCGCGACCTCGAGCCGCGCGTCTGCGGCGACGACGTGGTGCGCGACTGTACGCTGGAGGGCGCGATCTTCAGCCCGATGCGCTGACGTCACCGGCATGCAATGCGTATTTTCGGAAAGATGAAGGGTGGGGATCCCCTGCTTCATCTTTCTCCAAATACGCAAGGGCGCCGTCCGCTGGACCGGGCCCGCCGTCTGTCGTCTAGGCGCGGAAGACGAAGTAGATGTTGGGGGCCACCGGTGCGGTTTCCGGTAGCGCGCCGAAGGTTTCCTCCAGCGCCTCGAAGATCGGCGCATAGCGGTCGAGGGCCGATTTCTCCTGACCCAGCAAACCGTCGAGCGCGTTGCGCATCCGCCTGAGCGGGGTGACGTCGGTCTGCGGCTGATCGACCGGGTAGCATTCCGAATAGCCGATCTCGTAGCCGAGGTTGGTCAGGGCCGCCATGTCGAAGACACGGTCGTCGCCCGTCCCGAGCCCTTGCGCGCCGCGCATCACCTGCCGGGCGGCGCCTTCGAGGCGCATCGTGGCCAGCTGGCTGAGGCCCTTCGACGATGACTTCCGCCCCAGGAACCCCCCGCCACCATCGGGCGACGGGCCGGGCCCGCCCTGCGCCTCGAAGCGCCGGATCAGGTCCATCACGAAGGCGGTCCAGATCTTGCCCTGCAGGCAGGGTTCGAGGAACACGGCCACACCCCCCGGTTTGAGCCAGCGTCGCGCATTCGTCAGAAGCGTCGTCGGATCGGCCTCACGGCTCAGCGCGCCACGCCCCAGCACCAGGTCGAGGCTTGCCATTTCGATGCCGAGCGTCGCTGACGCGGTCTCGAGGATCAGCGCGGCGCCGCCCTCGGTGATCTCGGCCAGATGCGAAAGTGCCGCCGGGGAGGTTTCCGTCGCGTACAGCCGCCGCACGCGGTCGTCATTGGCAAGGCCCCAGGTCCAGGCCCCGCCCGAGGCGCCGAGTTCCAGCACTTCGCCGAAACTCTTGCGGCCCATCAGCTGTCCGAGGATCACGTCGAGATCGCGATAATGCCCGGCTCGGGCGGCCTCGGTCGGGAAGAACGCCTTGGCGATGCCTTCGTTCCACTCGGCCGGAGCGCCGGGGACCGGGGGCACCTCGCCCACGGCGGGCGAGAGCGCGTGCACGCCATTGTCCTGCGCGACGACATGGCCGCAGCGGCGGCATTCCAGCCCGTCCTCTCCGAGCCAGAGCTGGTTTTCCATGCAGGCGGGGCAAAGCAGCGCCGTATACCCCTGTGCGATCGCCATGTCAGAGTGCCTTTCTGGCCTTGAGGGCGGCCGAAATCGTGCCGTCGTCGAGATAATCGAGCTCACCGCCGATCGGGACGCCCTGCGCGAGGGACGTCACCGAGACGCCCGTGCCGTCCAGCGCCTCGGCGATGTAATGGGCCGTCGTCTGGCCGTCGACGGTGGCGTTGAGCGCCAGGATGACCTCGCCCGCATGTTCCGTCGTGATCCGGTCGACGAGGCGCGGGATGTGCAGGTCCTCGGGGCCGATATCGTCCAGCGCCGACAGTGTCCCGCCCAGAACGTGGTAGCGGCCCTTGAAGGCGTTGCCGCGTTCCATCGCCCAGAGGTCGGCCACGTCCTCCACCACGCAGATCTGGCCGTTCGCGCGGCCCTCGTCGCTGCAGATGGGGCAGAGATCGGCGGTGGAGATGTTGCCGCAGTTGAAACAGGTGCGCGCACTGTCCGCGACCCGCCCCATCGCCTCGGCCAAGGGTGCCATCAGCGTCCCGCGCTTCTTGATCAGGTGCAGCACCGCGCGCCGGGCCGAGCGGGGGCCCAGCCCCGGAAGGCGCGCCATGATCTCGATCAGCGCCTCGATATCGCGCGGGGCGCCGTCTCGGGACGGATCGTGGGGCGGCCCGGGTGGCGGATCGGAGGAGGACAAGCCCGCGCCCTCAGAAGGGCATCTTCATGCCGGCGGGCAGGCCCATCTCCTCGGTCAGCTTGGCCATCTGTTCCTGGCTTTTCGCCTGAGCCTTGGCCTGTGCGTCCTTGATGGCGGCGAGGATCAGGTCCTCGACCACTTCCTTGTCGTCCTCGTTGAAGATCGACGGGTCGATGTCGAGCGAGGTCAATTCGCCCTTGGCCGTGGCCGTCGCCTTCACGAGGCCCGCGCCGCTTTCGCCGGTCACGGTCATCGTGGTGAGCGCGTCCTGCATCTCGGCCATCTTGGTCTGCATTTCCTGAGCTTGCTTCATGAGTTTGCCCATGTCGCCGAGCCCGCCCAGTCCTTTCAGCATCTCACGTCATCCCCTTGGTGCCAGTTCCATCCCAGATACGCCCCAAGACCGGCCGTCACAAGCGCGCAGGCGCGCGTGAGCCACGTTTTGCCGCATAGGTCCGCTTGGCGGTCGCTCGGGGGCCTTCAGTCCTCGAACGGATCCCAGTCTTCGGGCGCGTCGTCCTCGTCAGGCAACTCCGGCAGCGCCTCGGCCCCGGCCGCGCGGGTCAGTTCCGCACGGGTCCGGATCTGTTCGATGCGCGCGCCGGGAAAGGCGTCCCGGATGGCCTGCATGAGGGGATGTTTCTCCACCTCAGCCGTCAGGGCCGCCTTCTCGCGTTCGGCCGTCTCCTTGATCGTCGGCGCGCCGCCGGTGCCGACGGCGAGGGTCCAGCGGACGCCCGTCGCGGTCTGCAGCATCCGGCCGAGGCGCGGGATCAGGTCGCGCGGGGCGTTCTCGGTGGGTTCCAGCTCGACCCGGCCGGGGGCGTAGGACACCAGCCGCAGGCAGGATTTCACCTCGATCAGCAGCTTCATGTCGCGGGTTTCTTCCACCAGCGCGACGACACTGTCCCATGTCGGATACCGGGCTAGGTCCGGGCCGGGCGCGCGCTGCACGGCGGTCAGAGCGCCCGAGGCGACCGGGCCCGAGGTTGCGCTTGTCGGCAGCGTCCTGCGGGCGACGGGGGCCGAGGGTGCGGCCCCGGCGGGTCCGGCGCCCTGACCCACCGGGGCGGCGGGCGGCGCCTCGGTCAGCTTCTTCACCAGATCGCCGGGGCTCGGCAACTCCGCCACATGAGTCAGGCGGATCACCGCCATCTCGGCGGCCATCATCGCGTTGGGGGCGAGGCGGACCTCCTCCAGCGCCTTGAGCAGCATCTGCCACATCCGCGTCAGCGCCCGCATGGGCAGCCGGGCGGACAGGTCCTGCCCGCGCGCCCGTTCGCCCGCGCCGATGGTCGGGTCGTCGGCGGCGTCGGGCGTGATCTTGACCACCGACAGCCAGTGCGTGACCTCGGCCAGATCGCGCAGGACAGCCACGGGATCGGCCCCATCGGCATATTGCCCGCTCAGTTCGGCCAGCGCGCCTGCGGCATCCCCGGCCATGATCGCCTCGAAGAGGTCGAGCACGCGGCCCCGGTCGGCAAGGCCCAGCATCGCGCGGACCTGATCGGCGCCGGTCTCGCCCGCGCCATGGGCGATGGCCTGATCCAGCAGGCTCATGGCGTCGCGGACCGAGCCTTCGGAGGCCCGCGTGATCAGCGCCAGCGCCTCCTCGGCGATCCGGGCGTCTTCCTGCGCTGCGATGCCCTTGAGATGGGCGATCATCACCTCGGGCTCGATCCGGCGCAGGTCGAAGCGCTGGCAGCGGGAAAGCACCGTGACCGGAACCTTGCGGATCTCGGTCGTGGCGAAGAGGAATTTCACGTGGGCGGGCGGTTCCTCCAGCGTCTTGAGAAGCGCGTTGAACGCGCTCGTCGAGAGCATGTGAACCTCGTCGATGATGAAGATCTTGTAGCGCGCCTGCGCCGCGCGGTAGCTCACCGTCTCGATGATCGCGTCGCGGATATTCTGCACGCCCGTATGGCTGGCCGCGTCCATCTCCATCACGTCGACATGGCGGCCCTCGGCGATGGCCTTGCAGTTCACGCAGACGCCGCAGGGGTCGGTCGTGGGCCCGCCAGTGCCGTCCGGGCCGATGCAGTTCAGCCCCTTGGCGATGATGCGCGCGGTCGTGGTCTTGCCAGTCCCGCGAATGCCGGTCAGCATGAACGCCTGCGCGATCCGGTCGGCCGCGAAGGCGTTCTTCAGTGTGCGGACCATCGCGTCCTGACCGATGAGATCGGCGAAGGTCTGCGGACGGTACTTTCGCGCCAGAACCTGATAGCCGGTGTCGGGAGTGTCGCTCATCGCTGTTGCCTCACGGGGGAACGGGACGAGTTTAGGGGGTGCGGCGGGCGAGGTCCATGGCCCGGACCGCGGGCTTGGTCCACAAAAGGGAGAGAGCGATGGGCGAACATGTACCGCCGCGCGCGCTGGTCGCGCTGATGGCGCTGTTCTTTTCGGTCATGACGCTGTGCGCGCTGACGTTCTGGCTGGCGTCTCTGGTGCTGCCGGGCGGTGTGCAGGGGGTGATCGCGCTGATCGGGTTCGGGGCGATGACGATCTTCGGCACGTTCCACATTCTCGCGGCGATCACGGGCATCTTGCTGTGGCATTGGGAACGTCACCGGCTGCGCCCCGTGATGCGCGTGAGCCTCGAGGCCGCAACGCTCTATTTCGGGCTCGCGGTGCTGATTTCCATCTTCTTCAATTATCTCGCAACGACCGCCCTGGACGGAGTCCTCTAGAGCCTGGACCTTGTCCGGATGGTAAGACCCATCGACGTCACGGCGAGCGAGGGATGGGGTGAGAGGCTGGACATCGACCCAAGCGGGGCTCGTTGTGGCTGCTTCCTTCCGGACCTGACCAAGTTGGCGAGGCGCTTGCCCGCGCCAACCTCTCACCTCTCAGATAGGAAATACCGTGCGGAGTCGCAAGCCCGGGTGTCATGCCGGACCGGGCCGGGCGTCCTGCCTGCCCCGCCGCACCCGGCGTTCTTGTCTGGCCTGCGATCCCGAGGTGGCGGATATCGGGAGATATCCGTCCTGTCGTTCCTTGCGAAGACTGCGCCCTAGACCGGGCTGCGTTCGGCCCAGCCCGCAAAGATCCGTTCGAGGAACACCACGACGTAGAACAGCAGGATGCCAAGCGCCGCCAGCGCGAACAGGACCGCGAACATCAACGGATAATCCGCGCTGATCCGGCCCGAATCGAACAGGTCGCCGAGGCCCCGCCCGTGAGGCGACACGATCTCCATCAGGTTCGTGCCGATGAAGGCGAGCGTCACCGCGACCTTCAGCGCCCCGAAGAATTCCGGCAGCGTCTTGGGCAGGGCGATCTTCCAGAAGATCGTGGCCTGGCTGGCGCCCAGCGACCGCAGGATGTCGCGGTATTCTGGCTCCAGCGTGCTCAGCCCGATCGAGACCGACACCGCGATCGGGAAGAACGAGATCATGAAGGCGATCAGCACCGTGTTGAAATCGTGCTGCCCCACGAACATCAGTGCCACGATGGGAACCACGGTTGCCTTGGGGATGGCGTTGAAGCCCACGAGGATCGGGTAAAGCCCCTCGCGCGCGAATCGCGAAAAGCCCATGATCATGCCGAACAGGGTGCCGACCACCACGGCCAGCGCCAGCCCCACCACTGTCCGCCAGAGCGTTTCCCAGGACTTTATCAGGAACAGGTCCCAGAACTGGATGTAGCGCGGGATCAGGTCCGACGGGCTCGCCATGCGGAAATCCGGCAACTCGTTGTACCAGACCGCCCATTCCCAGAACGCGAGAATCGCCACGATGAAGAGCGTGGGCGCGAGGACCTTGCGCGCGGTGTCATTCATTGCATCGCCCCCGGGATCGGTTTGCTGCGGGCCGGTTTCGGCGGTGGCGGCGGGGAAGGTGCGTCGTCACCCTCCGCGGTGCGGCCCTGCGCGACCTGGATCTGGTGGCGCAGCGTGGCCAGCATCTCGACCGATCTGGGCGCATAGAGATCGTCGAGCGTCCGCTTGCCCGGAATGTCGACGTCGAGGACGTACTGGGCATGCGCGGGGCGCCCGGACATGACGACCACCTGGTCGGCGAGGAACACGGATTCCCTGAGGTCATGGGTGATCAGCATGCAGGTGAAAGGCTCCTGTTCGCGCAGGTCGTGCATGGTGCACCACAGGTCCTCCCGCGTGAAGGCGTCGAGCGCGCCGAAGGGTTCGTCGAGGATCAGGACGTCGGGCTTGTGGATGATGGATCGGCAAAGGCTCGCGCGCTGGCGCATGCCACCCGACAGTTCCGAGGGCCGCTTTTCGGCGAAACCGGTCAGGCCCACGAGGTCGAGCAGGTGATGCGCGCGCTCGGTCGCCTGCGCCTTGGACATGGGCGATTTCACGATCTCGAGCGGCAGGAGGACGTTCTGCAGGATGGTGCGCCATTCCAGCAGCACCGGGTTCTGGAACGCCATACCCACCGTGGGGCGGGGCGAGGTCACCAGCGTGTTGTGCAGCCAGACCTGCCCCTCGTTCGGCTTCATCAGGCCCGAGACCAGCCGCGTCAGAGTGGACTTGCCGCAGCCCGACGGGCCGACCACCGCGCAGAAGCTGTTCTCGGGGACCTTGAGCGAGAGATTGTCGAGCACCGGCAGCGGCCCCGCCTTGGTCTTGTAGGCGTGGGTCACCTCGCGCAGTTCGATCATGTAATGGGAAGGGTCAGTCTGCATCCGGCGGTGCCTTCGAATGGTAATCGGCGCGTCGACACGTCCGGGATCCGTGCAAGGCCATGGTTGAGGAAACAGGCCGACCGATCTGTCGTCATCCCGGAGGTGTTGCGTCGTTGCCCTGAAATTCCAGGGAAACCCTCCGGGCCGGTGATCGACACCGACCCGGAGGGCATGTCAGGGCGCCCTCAGGGCGCGATCATCAGCACCTCGGCCTCGGGCAGGAAGGCATCGGTGAAGTAGAGCGCAGGGTCGATCTCGCCCTGGAACTCGTAGGTGAGCTGCATCTGCTCGAGCGCAAGGGCCATGCGCTCCGGGTCGATATTGCCCATGCCGTTCTCGATGACGTAATCGGTCAGGATGTTCGCATCGAGTGCGATCTGCAGGCGGCGGGTTTCAAGCTCCACGTCGCCGGCCGGGTTGCGCGCGATCACCGCGGCGGCACCGGCGGCGGGGTCGGCGACGGCGTCGGCCGTGCCCCGCGCGATGGCGCGCAGGGCGCCGGTGACGACCTCGGGGTTCTCGGCGGCGAAGTCGGTGTTGACGATCACCGCGTTGCCATAGAGGGCCACGCCATGATCCGAGAACATGATCGTGGTGATGTCATCCTCGGGAACGCCCAGGCGCGCCAGCGACAGGTAGGACGAGAAGTTGAAGCCGGTCACGCTGTCCACGTTGCCCTCGGCCAGCATCGGCTCGCGGGTGGGAAAGCCGACGGGTTCCACGGTGATGGTGGACACGTCGATGTCGTTGACCGCGGCGAGGATCGGAAACTGCGCCCATGCCCCGTCGGGCGGCGGCGCGCCGAGGATGGACCCCTCCAGGTCTTCGATGCCCGAGATGCCCTGGCTCACGCGGCCGACGATGGAGAAGGGCGGGCTGTCATAGACCATCATGACCGCGGTGACGGGTGCGCCCGGGTTCTGGTCGAGAAAACGGACGAGGCTGTTGATGTCGGCAAAGCCCAGCGGGAAGGCGCCCGAGGCGACCTTCGGGATGGCGTCGAGCGAGCCCTCGCCCGCGGCGACCTCGACCGAAAGCCCTTCGGCGGCAAAATGGCCGTTGTCGATGGCCAGGAAATAGGGCGCCGAGGGGCCTTCGAACCGCCAGTCGAGGGCGAAGTTGATTGTGGTGTCCTGTGCGGCGAGCGGCGTGGCCGCGATCAGGGCAGCGGCGAGGGGCGGCAATATTCGGTTCAGCAAGGCAACCTCCATGTGGTCCGGTTCGTGACTGTGTGCTCGCCCTGGCGCGTTGCGTGCCGAGAAATGAGCGCCCCGGGTTCGCAGGCCCGCGCATGTTCAAGCCCGCCACGACTCAGGCCGGGGGCCCCGGACGCGTCAATGCGACAACCCGGATATGGGCGATTTGTGCGGCAAAATGCCTAAAAATCAAGCGTAACGATGAACAAATGGGCAAATCTTCAGATGCCGGGATTTCGTGGCCTGTAATCAAGGCGGAGAAATCCCCGGTCAGAGTATCCGAGGCAGGTGAGCCCCAGACCGTCGAACTCCCGTTGGTGCTGCAACGCGCCCGGTCCCGTCTCGAACGCGGGCCGCGCCTTGCCGAAGCCGCTCAGGGTGAAGGTCGCAGCGGGTTCGGGCCTTATCGGCGCCCTGCGGGAGCGGATGAACTCCACGATGCAGTCGCGCACGTGTGTGGTCACGGCCAGCACGGTCTCGCTCTCTGCGCATATCCTGAAATTGCCGCCTCCCGAGGCCCGGTAGGAGTTCGTGACGATCAGCACGTCCTCGTCGGGATCGACGGGGCGGCCGTCCGCGTGACGCAGGTTGCGGATGCGGCCGGGCGTATCGAACAGCCGTTCCCCGTGGGCATCGGTGCGCGCCGGAACGCTCACGTCGATCTCGTAGAGCAGCCCGTCGAGCCGGTCGAAATTGTATCCGGCGAAATCGTGGTCGATCAGCGGCTGGGGCGAGGGGTCTTCGGGATCGATGCGAAGGAATATCGACGCGGAGCGTTCCAGCCAGGTCGGGATGTCGCGTCCCCGCAGGCGCAGGATGGACAGGCTGTTGGGGTAGCAATAGAGGTCCGAGATGTGACGCAGCAGGATGGGGCCGGCCGGAATGTCGGTAAACTGATCCGGCCCGGACCGGCCGCCGCTGCGCATGGGCGACACCGCGCAGAGCAGCGGCAGATCCCTCAGAGCCGCGTGATCCGCGAGCACCTCTCGCGCCGCGGCGCGCTGCGCGTCGGCCATCAGCTGCGTCGCCGCGCAGGGCGCGATGGCGCTGAAGAACGTGTGCAGGGGGACCGCGCTGACGCCGATCTGGCGGGCGGTTTCGGCGCGCGTGGCGCGGTGCCTTGCGCCGATCGTCCTGCGCAGGCCCGGCCGTGCGCGGATGAAGGCGCGCAGCGCTTTTGCGCCTGCCCCCCGTGCCGGGCCGTCGAGCCGCAGCGCCTCGGCTTCGGCCTTGAGTATCTTCCAGCCATCCGCGGCGCCGTCCTGTTGCTTCACCAGCGCGAGGTCGATGCAGCCCAGATGCGAGCCGAGACTCCCCGGCTGCACGATCGAGACATTCGGCGGGACGATGTCGCACGCGCCTTCCGGCGGGAAGACCTCGTGGGTGTGGCCGGCGATCACGACATCCACCTCCGCGAGGGCGGCGATGGTCCGTGCAACGTTTTCTTCCCCGATGTCCGGCCCGTCCCCGACACTCGCAAGGTTCGTTTCGCAGTCCTCGAGGCCGGAATGGGTAAGGACCACCACGATATCGGCTCCGGCAGCCTTCAGGGACTGCGCCTCGCACGCCGCGGCCGCGACCGCGTCGCCGAAGATCAGGTCGCCGTTCAGGATGGACCTGTTCCATCGCGAGACCTGCGGCGGCACGGTGCCCGTCACCCCGATCCGGAGGACATGCCATGCGCCATCGAGGTCTTGGACGTCACGCTCCAGCAGGACGTGACGCGGCCTGAAGGGTTCGCCGTTTCCCGGATACTGTGCATTGGCGAGCACCACGGGAAACCCGGCATCCGCGAGGATCCCGCGCAGCAGGTCGATCCCGTAGTCGAAGTCGTGATTGCCCAGCGTGGCTGCGTCGTAGCCGAGCGCGTTCATGGCAAGGATCATGGGATGCGGCCCGTTTCCCCTTGCCGCCTGCTGCGCCGCGAGATCGCCGAGGGCGCCGCCCTGAAAGGTGTCGCCATTGTCGAAGAGTAGGCAGTTGGGCGTGTCGGCCCGGGCCGCCTCCACGAGCCCCGCGATGCGCACCAGTCCGATCCGATCATCGGCGCTGTCGGAGTAGTAATCGAAGGGCATCAGGGTCGCGTGCAGATCCGCTGTCGCAAGCACACGCAGGTGGACGAGCGATGCGTCCCGAGGCATGGCCCCAAAATCCTTGGCAAATTCGCGACAGACAGACATTTGTTCCGGTCGATTTCTGTGCCCAAGAAGACGCGAGAGAATCCGACTGCAAAAGTCGAATTTTCCGGAATTATCGAAAAAAACTACCCTCCTAGTCGTAATTTGTGGCCAATGCGCCATAGTCATCGGCAGTGGCGGGACCCAAGGGACCCAAGGGAGAGAAGAGAGATGCAGCGCGCGCAGACGGTGGTGTTCGGAGGTTCGGCGCTTGACCGTGCGGCGGATTTGCGCGGAAAGGACCGGCACCTGCAAGAGGCGCTTGCGGCCGGGGCCGGTGTTCTGCCCGTCTGGCGCGGCAAGCCACTGATCACCGGGTCTCCGGAGACGGGCGATGTTGCGCTGGCGTTTCGCGGCGCTTCCCATCCCGTCCTGGCCGAGGCGGAGGAGGCGCCGGTTCTGCTTGGCCGGGACGCCGGAGGCGGGCTTCTTTTCGCGGCCGACATGTCCGGCTGGGTGCCCGACGACGTGGACGAGGCGCAGGTTGGCGCCTTCATCGATCGCAGCGTGCAGAGGCATCCATCCGAGACCGGGAGCGGCGCTGGCTTTGCCGAGCTTCGGGGGATCATGGCCGCACTCTCGCCCCGGGACGCGGAACTGGCGGCGACGGCGCGGGGCCTGTTGCAATGGCACGCCACGCACCGCCACTGCGCCCGCTGCGGCGGCGCGAGCGCTCCGGTGCAGGCGGGATGGCAGCGCCGCTGCGAGACCTGCGGCGCCGGGCATTTCCCGCGCACCGATCCGGTGGTCATCATGCTGATCACCCGCGGCGACAGGGTTCTGGTGGGCCGCTCTCCCGGCTGGCCCGAGAGGATGTATTCCCTCCTCGCCGGTTTCGTGGAACCCGGCGAGACCGTGGAGGATGCAGTGCGCCGCGAGGTGCTGGAGGAAAGCGGGGTAAGGGTCGGCGCCGTCCGCTATCTCGCCAGCCAGCCCTGGCCGTTTCCGGCGTCGCTGATGCTGGGCTGCCACGGGATCGCGGAAACGACAGCGATCACCGTCGATCCGGCGGAACTCGAGGACGCCCGCTGGGTTGGCCGATCGGAGATGCTGGAGGTCTTCATGGGCCGGCATCCCGAGATCTCGGGCGCCCGGCAGGGGGCCATCGCGCATTTCCTTCTCAGGGAATGGCTGGCCGACCGACTTGACCCGGAGGCCGCTTTGCCCCCACCAAAGTGAAAAGAGACCGGGTTGGACAAGGGGTGGCCGGTTTGAAGTTCAGGGTTGCGGACGACATCGAGGCGCCGGTCGACTGGGTGTGGGGCGGGTTCACCGACTTCGCCGCGATCGAGGCCGACATCAGGGCGCGGGATGCGGAGGTTGTCCGGGTCGGCGACTGGAAGGAGGCGGCGCTGGGCGTCGCGTGGCGCGGGTCCGTCGCGGTTCGCGGCAAGCTACGTCCGATCGAGGCACGCATCGCGGCCCTTTCCCGCGAGGAGCGTTTCGTGGTCGAAAGCCGGATCGGCGGCATGGGTTGCCACTACGAAGTCAGTTTCGTGCCGTTGTCGGCCACGGTCACACGGGTCTCGGTCATGCTGGAACTCAAGGCCTCCACGCTTTCGGCGCGCCTCCTGTTGCAGACGCTCAAGGTCGCGCGCCGCCGGGTGATCCAGCGGCTCGAGGGTGCCGTTGTGCGGCAAGGTCAGGCCGTGGAAGCGGACTGGCGCGCGCGCGCCGGCGCATGAGGGCTTCATGAGTGCTTAATGGGGGCCCGGGCCGGCCTTGCGCTGGCGGGCGCGCTCGAGCCCCAGCTGACGCTCTCTCCAGATGATCAGGACGCCGGCGGTCACGACCATCGCGGCCCCCGTCAGCATGGTCGCGGTGGGCACTTCGGAGAACACGAAATAGCCCACGCCGATGGCCAGCAGCATCGAGGCATATTCGAACGGCGCGATCAGCGAGGCATCGGCGAAGCGGTAGGATGAGGTCAGAAGGATCTGTCCGACACCGCCCAGCAGACCCGCGACAACCAATGCGCCGAGCGCCCAGAGAGGCGGCCACGTCCAGCCCCACGGCAGCGTCAGAAGCGACAGGGCGCTTGCCGTGAGCGAAAAGTAGAACACGATCGCCGCGGTGCTTTCGGTCTGCACCATCTTGCGCACGAAGACCTGCGCGAGCGCGGCGCAGACGGCCGCCAGCAGGACCACCACTGCGCCCAGCGTCTCGTCCGTGCCGACCGTGGCCGGATCGACCTGCAGACGCGGCGAGAGCACCACCAGCACACCCGCCATGCCGAGCGCCACCATGGACAGGCGGAAGGCGCGCACCTGTTCGCCAAGGAACATCGCGGCGAACACCACGACGAGAATGGGTGCGGCGTAGCCGATCGCGGTGACCTCGGGCAGGGGCAGCAGGCCGAGGCCCGTGAACATCAGCCCCATGGCGGACGTGCCCACGATGCCGCGCCAGATGTGGGCCATCGGATCGGACGTTTTCAGGCCCACATGCAGTTCATGGCGCATCGCAAGCCACGCCACGATGACCGGCACCGCGAAGAACGAGCGGAAGAAGACCGCCTGCCCCGGCGGGACGATGTCCGAGGTCGCCTTCACGAGGCTCGCCATGGCGACGAACACGCAGACCGAGGCGACCTTCAGGGCGATGCCGCGAAGCGGGTTCATGGCGGGTCGGCGTCACGCGCGACCTGCCCGACCGCGTCGCCGATCTCCACGAGGCCCATGGCCCGTTTCGCCAGCAGGATCCCAGCGAAGGGCGATATCACGTCCGACGGCGCGCGGTCCGGGTGGTCGCGGTCATGCACGAGGCCCAGCGATTGGCCGGCGCGCACCGTTTCGCCGATTTCCACGAGAGGCTCGAACAGCCCCGCATCCCGGGCATGGACCGACCCCTCGGCGTGAAGCTCTCTCGTGCCATTGGCTGGGTCGGGCGTGTGGCCCGGGAGCATGCCGAGCGCGTGCAGCACCCGGCGCAGACCGCGCAGCGTGAGCGCGAGGATATCCCTGTCGATGACGCCACCGCCGCCAAGCTCGGCCATCACGCAGGTCACGCCGTTCCGGTTCGCGGCCCCCATGGCCGTGCGCGCGGTCGATCCGCGCCCGCCGCCGCCGGTGAAGACCCAGGCATAGGGCAGGTCGAACGCGTCCTGCAGCAGCCGCAGCCGCGCCGCCTCGGCCGCGTTGGCGCCCCCTCCGCGCAGGAGCGTCGGCGGATACCAGAGCGACGATCCCCCCGAATGCAGGTCAACCATGACGTCGGCGCGCGGGATCAGAACCGTCTCGAGGTAATGGGCGATCATCTCGCTGGGTGTGCCGCGCGGATTGCCGGGGAAGAGACGGTTGAGGTTCCCGCCATCGACGGGCGAGGTCCGAAGCCCGGCGCGCGCCGCCGGCGCGTTGGTCATCGGAAGCAGGATGACCTGCCCCCGGATCGCCTCCGGCGCGAGCTCCCGCGTGAGGGTCGCAAGCGCGGCCTGCCCCTCGTATTCGTCGCCGTGAACCCCGGCGGTCAGCAGGATCACAGGACCGCCACCGTTCCGGATCGAGACGATGGGCAGTCCGATCCAGCCATAGGCGCTGACATGGGTTGAATGCGGAACGCGAAGGAACCCGGTGTGCCGACCGTCCTCAGCGAGGTCGATATCGCAGGAGATCATGCTGTCGCCGGCCATGCTGTCCCTTCCCTGCGGCCACATTGCCCCAGGAGAATGCCGCGCGCAGCGTTTTTTTTGCCCCGTCGGCCGCTCCGGGTGTCAATCGCGCGCGGGGTCGGCGGGGTAGGTGCCCAGAACCTTGAGATAGCTGGTGAAGTACTCCAGCTCTTCCAGCGCCAGTTGCACGTTCCGGTCGTCGGGGTGGCCTTCGATGTCGGCATAGAACTGCGTCGCGGTGAAGGAGCCGTCGATCATGTAGCTTTCCAGCTTGGTCATGTTCACGCCGTTCGTGGCGAAGCCGCCCATGGCCTTGTAGAGCGCGGCGGGGATGTTGCGCACGCGGAAGACGAAGGTCGTCATCATGTGATCGGCCCGGCGGGTCATGTCCGGTTCCCGCGCCATGATCAGAAAGCGCGTCGTGTTGCTGTCGTGATCCTCGATATGGCGCGCCAGCACGTCCAGCCCGTAGATCTCTCCCGCGAGTTCCGATGCGAGCGCCGCCTGCGTCCTGTCCCCCCGCTCGGCCACGTCGCGCGCGGCGCGGGCGTTGTCGGTGCTGACCCGGCCCGCGATGCCGTTTTCGCGCAGGAAGCGCGCGCATTGCGGCAGCAGGACGAGGTGCGACCAGGCCTCCCTCACATCGGCGATCGTCGCGCCGGGCACGCCGAGAAGGTTGATGTGCACCCGCACGAAGGCCTCGTCGACGATGTGCAGGCCCGATTGCGGCAGGAGCCGGTGGATATCGGCCACGCGCCCGTAGGTGGTGTTTTCCACCGGCAGCATCGCCTGTTCCGCCGCGCCGCTGGCGACCGCCTCGATCACCGCCTCGAAGGTGGGGCAGGGCAGGGCCTCGAGATGCGGGCGCGCGGTATGGCAGGCCTGATGCGAATAGGCGCCGGGCTCTCCCTGAAAGGCGATACGCTGGGTCATCTCTCCACCTCGGGGTGAGTGGGCGTTTGGTCGCGCTCCCTACACCTTGCCTCTCCCGGTGGAAACACCCTACATACCCGCGGAATCGAGATACGAGTGGATGAGCCATGTTTGATACGATGACCATCACCAAAGCTTTCGGGTCGCTGTGCGGCGCGCTACTGATCCTGCTTCTGGGCGGGTGGGCGGCCGAGGGCCTCTACAACGTCGACCGCCATGGTGAGGATCACGTGCGTGGCTATGTCATCATCGACGAGACCGCCGAGGACGACGACGAGCCGGAAGAGGAGGTCGTGGAGGTCGCCTTCGCCGATGTCTATGCCGAAGCCGATGCCAGCGCGGGCGAAGGTTTGTGGCGGCAGTGCCAGGCCTGCCATGCGCTCAACCCCGGCCAGAACGGCGTCGGACCTTACCTGCACGGTGTCGTGGGCCGGCCGAAGCATTCGGCGGAGGGCTTCAGCTATTCCGACGCGCTGATGTCGCTGGAAGGCGACTGGACCCCGGAGGACCTGTCGTCCTTCCTCGAAAGCCCGCGGTCCTACGCGCCGGGCACGTCGATGGCGTATAACGGCATGTCCGACGTGGAAGATCGCGCCAACCTGATCGCCTATCTGGCCACGCAGCAGTAAGCCAGTAGCGGTTCGCTTCGAAATATCGAAGGCCGCCCCGACCGGGCGGCCTTTCGCGTTCTTGCGGCACGTGCCCGCCGTCACCGGTGATCACGGAATCTCAACTTGAACCTTGGTGGCACTGGTCTCTAACGTGATCCGGCCCACATCAGTGGGAAGATGCACCGGACGAGCTTGGAGACCCTGATGCCAGATCGCCGCCACCGACCCGCCCTCGACATCCGTTCCGCACCCGTGGCCCGGGTTGCCCTGCGCGCGCGCGCGCGCCCCTGTTATTCCGCCCGGATCGCCTCTCTGCCACTTTTCGTGGCCGCGTTGGTCTGGGCGCTCGGCGCGATGCCCGCCCCGGCGCAGCAGGACGACCTGATCGTGACCCACGGCGTCGCGACATTCAGCCTCGATGACCTGACCTATCCGGCCGATTTCGAACATCTTTCCTATGTGAATCCGGATGCGCCCAAGGGCGGGGAGATGTCGCTGAGCTGGTCAAGCGCGGGCGGATCCTTCGACTCGCTTCATCCCTATACGAACCAGGGCAATCCCGCCGTTCTGTCATCGGTCTTCTTCGAGTCGATGCTGGAGGGCACGCTCGACACGATCGGGCAATCCTATTGTCTCCTGTGCGAGACGGTCGCCTATCCCGAGGACCAGTCCTACGTGATCTTCACCCTCCGGGAGGAGGCGAGTTTTTCCGACGGCACGCCCGTCACCGCGCAGGACGTGCTGTTTTCCTACGAGATTTTGCGCGACGAAGGATTGCCGTCCTTCCGCGCGAACCTTCCCAACACCATCGCGGGCGCCGAAGTACTGGACGATCGGCGCATCCGCTTCGATTTCAACCCCGAAAGCCAGGTGCGCGGGCGCATCGACACCGCGGGCGGTCTGCCTGTGATAAGCGAGGCGAGCCATATCGCCAGTGGCCTCGATTTCGACGAAAGCAGGCTCGAGCCCCTTGTCGGGTCCGGGCCCTACGTCGTGGGGGAGATCGACCCCGGCCGCTCCACGGTCTTCGTCCGCAATCCCGACTACTGGGGCAATGACCTGCCGATCAACCGCGGACGGCACAATTTCGAGTCCATCCGGGTCGAGTACTACGCCGACGGGATCGCCGCCTTCGAAGGGTTCACGGCTGGCAACTACCTGTTCCGTCAGGAAAACTCGTCCCAGAACTGGGCCAACAACTACGATTTCCCGCGGCTGCAGCAGGGCATCGTGATCCGTGAGGAAATCCCGCAGGGCCTGATCGCCTCGGGTCAGTCCTTCGTGTTCAACCTGCGGCGCGAGAAGTTCGATGATCCCCGGGTACGCGAGGCCATCGCGCTGATGTTCAATTTCGAATGGACCAACCAGACGCTGTTCGCCGGGCTCTACCAGCACATCGACAGTTTCTGGGAGAACACCCATCTCGAAGCCGAGGGCCTTCCGCCGCCCGAAGAGCTTGCGGTGCTGGAGCCTTTCCGCGGGCAGATCCCCGACGAGGTCTTTACCGACCCGCCCTTCTCGACGCCGGCGTCCGACCCGAACCGCACCTTCGACCGCCGTCAGGCGCGCCGCGCAACGGCGCTTCTGGAAGAGGCCGGCTGGACCCCCGGCGACGACGGCATGCTGCGCAACGCGGCAGGCGAGACGCTGGAGGTCGAGTTTCTCAACGCCGGGCCGCTCTTCGATCGCATCATCAACCCCTATGTGGAAAACCTGCGCGCCATCGGCATCGATGCCAGCATGAACCGCGTGGACGGGGCGCAGATGAGCCAGCGCCAGCGCGACGCCGATTTCGACATGCTGACCGACCACTTCCCGATGAGCTACGAGCCGGGCAACAGCCTGCGCCAGTACTTCGGTACGCTGGGCGCCGACGAGGCGTTGTTCAACGTGGCGGGCCTCGCCGATCCGGTGATCGACGAGCTTCTGGAAGTCGTGATCCGCGCGGAAACCCGCGAGGAGATGGAGGTGGCCACCCGCGCGCTCGACCGCGTCCTGCGGGCCTACCGCATCCGTGTGCCGCAATGGTACAACGACAGTTCGTGGGTGGCCTACTACAACCATTACCGCTACCCCGAGGAGCTTCCGCCCTACGGCATCGGCTTCCTCGATTTCTGGTGGGTCGATCCGGAGGCTGAACAGGCGCTCCGCGATCAGGGCGTGCTCTGACCCGAGATGGGCGCCTATATCCTCAGACGCATCGCGCTCATGATCCCGACACTCTTCGGGATCATGATCGTGAACTTCGTACTGACCCAGTTCGTGCCGGGCGGTCCTGTCGAACAGGTTCTGGCCCAGCTCGAGGGGGAGGGCGACGTCTTTGCCGGCATCTCCGGAGGCGGCAACGAAGGCGGCGGCGCGTCCGAGATCGACGACAGCTACCAGGGCGCGCGGGGGCTACCGCCGCAGTTCCTCGACGAGTTGCGCGTGCAGTTCAACTTCGCCCGGATCGTCTGTGCCGAAGGCTACGAGGGTGAGCCCGACCTCGACGCAGAGGAATGCGTGGCCGAAGACATCCCCGCGCTCGAGCGCTTCGGCCTGATGATGTGGGACTACATGCGCTTCGACTTCGGAGAGAGCTATTTCCGCTCGATTTCGGTCGTGGACCTGGTGATCGAGAAACTGCCGGTATCCATCACGCTGGGACTGTGGTCGACGGTAATCGCCTATCTCGTGTCGATCCCCCTTGGCATCCGCAAGGCGGTGCGGGACGGCTCGCGCTTCGACACCTTCACCTCGGGCCTGATCATCGTGGCCTACGCGATCCCGGGGTTCCTCTTCGCGATCCTGCTTCTGGTCCTCTTCGCCGGCGGGTCGTATTTCCAGATCTTCCCGCTCAGGGGGCTGACCTCGGACAACTGGGACGAGCTGAGCGCGCTGGGCAAGGTGGCAGACTATTTCTGGCACATCACCCTGCCGGTTCTGGCCTCCACGATCTCGGCCTTTGCGACCCTGACGCTGCTGACGAAGAACAGCTTTCTCGACGAGATCAAGAAGCAATACGTGATGACTGCCAAGGCCAAGGGCCTGACGGAAAACCGGGTGCTCTACGGTCACGTGTTCCGCAACGCGATGCTGATCGTGATCGCGGGCTTCCCGGCCGTCTTCGTGGGTGTCTTCTTCGGCGGAAGCCTGATCATCGAGACGATCTTTTCGCTCGACGGTCTGGGGAGGCTTGCCTTCGAGGCGGCGGTCAGGCGGGATTACCCGGTCATCTTCGGCACGCTCTTCGCCTTCGGCCTCATCGGCCTGCTGGTGAACATCATCTCGGACCTGATGTATGTGTGGATCGATCCGCGCATCGATTTCGAGACGCGGGAGACCTGAGGCGATGGCCTGGAGAGACCGCCCCGATCTGGACCACGATGACGAAGCGCATCCCGCGCGGCCGCGCATCGATCCCGAACCGTTGCTGCGTCCGACGCCGCCAGGTCTGGCACCACCGCCCCGGCGCGGCTGGCTGTCGCCGCTGAACCGCCGCCGGTGGGAAAATTTCAAGGCCAACCGCCGCGCCTACTGGTCGCTCTGGCTCTTTCTTCTGCTCTACGGGCTGAGCCTGTTTGCGGAGCTTATCGCCAACGACAAGCCGATCCTCGTGCAATACCAGGGCGGCTATTACACGCCGATCTTCAACTTCTACTCCGAGACGGAATTCGGCGGGGATTTCCGCACCGAGGCGGTCTATCGCGACATCGAGGTGCAGTGCCTGATCGTCTCGGGCGGGCTCGAGGATTGCTGGGACGATCCCGAAGGCGTCATCGAAGAGGTGCAGGAAACCGGTACTTTCGCCGGCTCGGAGGTGGAGCAGGGCTGGCTGATCTGGCCGCTCATCCCCTACAGCTACAACACGGTGAACGACCTCGGACGCTCGGCGCCCTCGCCGCCGGATGGGGACCATTGGCTCGGAACCGACGACACGGCGCGCGACGTGCTGGCGCGGGTGATCTACGGCTTTCGGCTGTCGGTCAGTTTCGCGCTGGTCGTGACCTTCCTGACCTCGGTCATCGGCATCGCGGCGGGTGCCGCGCAGGGCTATTACGGCGGCGTTCTCGACCTGATCTTTCAGCGCATCATCGAGATCTGGAATTCCACGCCCAGCCTTTACATCATCATCATCATATCGGCCATTTTCACGATGAACTTCTGGCTTCTGGTGTTCCTGATGGTGCTATTCGGCTGGACCGGCCTCGTGGGCGTGGTGCGCGCGGAATTCCTGCGGGCGCGGAACTACGAATATGTCCGCGCCGCCCGCGCATTGGGCGTGGGGAACCTGACCATCATGTTCCGCCACGTCCTGCCCAACGCCATGGTCGCGACGCTGACCTTCCTGCCTTTCATCGTGACGGGCACGATCGGGGCGCTGGCCTCGCTCGACTTTCTCGGCTTCGGCCTGCCCTCCTCGGCGCCGTCGCTGGGCGAGATGACGCTTCAGGCCAAGAACAACCTCAACGCGCCGTGGCTGGGCTTCACCGCCTTCTTCACCTTCGCGATCATGCTGTCGCTTCTGGTCTTCGTCTTCGAGGGCGTCCGCGACGCGTTCGACCCGCGCAAGACATTCTCAGGCCACGGCGGGGGCGATGGCGGCGACGGACCCACGGCGAAACCCGAGGGGGCGGATGCCATGCTACAGGAAAAGCGCGTGACATGACCCGGCCGATCCTCGACGTGCGAAACCTGACCGTGCGCTTCGGCGCGACCGAGGCCGTGAGCGGCGTCACCTTCACCGTCGACCACGGCGAGACCGTCGCGCTGGTGGGTGAAAGCGGGTCCGGCAAGTCGGTCACGGCGCTTTCGACCGTGTCGCTTCTGCCGGACACCGCCGAACTGGCCGGGTCGATCAGCTATGACGGGACCGAGATGATCGGCGCGTCCGAGGCCGGCCTGCGCGCCGTGCGTGGCAATGACATCAGCTTCATCTTCCAGGAGCCGATGACCTCGCTCAACCCGCTGCACACGCTGGAAAAGCAGATCGCCGAGAGCCTCGCGCTGCACCAGGGGCTCGGCGGCGCGAAGGCGCGGGCGCGCATCGTCGAGCTTCTGAACCGCGTCGGCATCCGCGACCCCGAAAGCAGGCTCGGCGCCTATCCGCACCAGTTGTCGGGCGGGCAACGGCAGCGCGTGATGATCGCGATGGCGCTCGCCAACAACCCCAAGCTGTTGATCGCGGACGAACCGACCACCGCACTCGACGTCACGATCCAGGCGCAGATCCTCGAACTTCTGGCCGAGCTGAAGCGCGATCTGGGCATGAGCCTTCTGTTCATCACCCATGACCTGACCATCGTGCGGCGGATCGCCGACCGGGTCTGCGTGATGAAGGACGGGCTTATCGTGGAGCAGGGCATGACGGCCGAAATCTTCGACGATCCGCGCCATCCCTACACGCGAAAGCTGTTGGCCGCGGAGGCGACCGGCGGGCCGGAACCGGTGCCCGAGGACGCGGCCGAGATCGTGTCCACCGACGCGCTGCGCGTCTGGTTCCCCATTCACCGCGGCCTGCTGCGCCGCACGGTGGGCCATGTGAAGGCCGTCAACGCGGCCACGGTGAACGTGCGCGAGGGCGAGACGCTGGGCATCGTCGGCGAAAGCGGGTCGGGCAAGACGACGCTGGCGCTGGCGGTGCTTCGGCTGATCTCCTCGGACGGGCCGGTGGTGTTCATGGGCCGCGATATCCAGGGGTTGAAATCCCGCGAGCTGAAGGACACCCGCCGGGAGATGCAGGTGGTGTTCCAGGACCCCTACGGGAGCCTCAGCCCGCGCATGACCATCGAGCAGATCGTGTCCGAAGGTCTTGCCGTGCATGGCATCGCGCGCGGCGAGCGGCGCATGCGCGTGGCCGAGATCCTGCAGGAGGTGGGGCTGCACCCGTCGATGATGGACCGCTATCCGCACGAGTTTTCCGGCGGCCAGCGGCAGCGTATCGCGATCGCGCGCGCCATGATCCTGCGCCCGCGTCTTGTCGTGCTCGATGAACCGACAAGCGCGCTCGACATGACCGTGCAGGTCCAGATCGTGGAGCTTCTCCGGAGGTTGCAGGCCGATCACGGCCTCGCCTACCTGTTCATCAGTCACGATCTGAAGGTCGTGCGTGCGCTGAGCCACAAGGTCATCGTCATGAAGCAGGGCGACGTGGTCGAGACTGGTTCGACCGAGGCGCTGTTCCGCAACCCCAAGCATGATTACACGCGGGAGTTGATGCGTGCGGCTTTCGGGAACACGGCGGGCACTGCCGCGTAACGCAGGCCCGCGCGATTCTCATTACTTGAAACGGGAAGGTGTGGCGCGTCAGAACGCGGCGGAATGGCCTTCGGCGCGCATCTCGTAGCCGTCGAAGATCCGGGCGATCATCCGCGCCAGCGGGCGGCCTTTCTCGAGGATCTCGAAACCTTCATCGGTCACGCGCGTCATCTCCGGATAGGCCTCGGCCGCCGTGCGAAACAGCTGTGACAGGATCTTCGCATCGACGTCGTACTCGCGGCTGATTTCAGCGCCGTCGATCGTGAAAGTGCACAACAACATCTCGATCATGCGTCCGCGCCACGTGTCGTCGCCCTTGAAGGCATGGCCGCGGCCCGTGGCCATCTGTCCGTCGCGCACCGAAGCCTGGTAATGCGCCGTCGCGCTGGCGTTCTGGGCGTAGCCTTGCGGGAACTTCGAGATCGCCGAGGCGCCAAGACCGATCAACACGTCGCAGGTGTCGTCGGTGTAGCCCTGGAAATTCCGCCGAAGATGCCCGGTGCGCGCGGCGACGGCCATCGAATCCGTAGGACGCGCGAAATGGTCGATACCGATCTCGTCATAGCCGTCCCAAAGGAACAGCCGCCGCGCGGTGTTGTAGAGGTGCAGCCGCTCCTCAGGGGTGGGGAGCGCGTCCGTCGGGATCATGGCCTGACGCTTGGCCATCCACGGCACATGGGCGTAGCCGTAAAGCGCGACGCGGTCCGGCGACAGCGACAGGAGCATCTGGACGCTTTCGGCGATCCGCGCCTGGTTCTGGTGCGGCAAGCCATAGAGGATATCCGCGTTCAGCGATTGGATTCCATGTGCCCTGAGCGCCTCGACCGTGTTGCGCGTGACCTCGTAGCCCTGGATGCGGCCGATGGCCTGCTGGATGTCGTCGTCAAAATCCTGAACCCCGATCGAGGCGCGGTTCATGCCGATCTCGGCGAGGGCTGTCATGCGCGGCTCGTCGATCTCGTTGGGGTCGATCTCGACGGAGAACTCCGCGCCCTCGGTCAGCGGCATTGCATCGGTGATCGTGGTGGCCAGTTCCCGCATCAAGTCGGGCTGCAGTAGCGTCGGCGTGCCGCCGCCCCAGTGCAGCCGGGCGATCCGTACTCCGTCGGGAAGGATCGCCTTGAGGTTTGCCACCTCCTGCCGGAGCGTTTCGACATAGGCGATGACCGGCGCGTCGGTGCGCGTGCCCTGCGTCCGGCAGGCGCAGAACCAGCACAACCGCCGACAGAACGGGACATGCGCGTAAACCGAGATTGCGGACCCCTCGGGGATCTGCCGAACCCAGGACCGGAAGACGTCCGCGGTGACGTCATTCGAGAACTTTGTCGCCGGTGGATAGCTGGTGTATCGAGGCACCCTGGCGTCGAAAAGGCCCAAGCGGCGAAGTTGCGAAAGAGGCTCCATTGGGATACTACTAAAGGTAGAATGAGCGCTCTCACATTGATGTGGATCAAGTGAGAATTGCGGCTCCGACCGGAGGACATCTGATGCCCAGCAAGCAGCTCGCATTCCCCCAGGCCCAATGCGCCGACTGCCCGATCCGCCACCGCGCGGTCTGCGCCAGGTGCGAGACGGATGAGCTCGAAAAGCTTGAGGCAATCAAATATTACAGGAGTTACGAAGCTGGGCAGACGATCGTCTGGGCGGGTGACTCCATGGACTTCGTGGCCTCGGTCGTGCGCGGTGTCGCGTCCCTCACGCAGACGATGGAGGATGGCCGCCGCCAGATGGTGGGCCTCCTTCTTCCATCGGATTTCCTCGGCCGCCCGAATCGCGAATCGGCGCCCTACGACGTGACCGCGACGACGGATCTGCAGCTGTGCTGTTTTCGCCGGACGCCTTTCCTCGGATTGATGGACGAAACGCCGCACATCGCGCATCGGCTCCTCGAGATGACGCTCGACGAACTGGACGCCGCGCGGGAGTGGATGCTGCTTCTGGGGCGCAAGACCGCACGCGAGAAAATCGCGAGTTTCCTGTCGATCATCGCGCGCCGCGACGCGACGTTGAGCGGCTATGGCGGCATGGGCGAGGTGGCCTTCGACCTGCCGCTCACACGGGAGGCGATGGCGGACTATCTGGGCCTGACGCTGGAGACGGTGAGCCGGCAGATGTCGGGACTGAAGAAGGACGGTGTCATCCGTCTCGAGGGCAAGCGCCACATCGTGATCCCGGATTTCGACATTCTGCTCGACGAAACGGGCGACGACAGCGACGGCGGCATCCTGAGCTGACGCCTCGGACGCACGGCCAGGGGCTTTCGAAACCGCGTCGCCATCCGACCTTCGTGACATGGGACAGGCCCGGCGATGCGCATCGCCGGGCCAGCAATTTCCGGCCCGCGCCTCAATGCGCCATCAGGACAGGCACCGTTGCGTGTTCCAGCATGTTGCGCGTGGCCCCGCCGAGGATCGCCTCGCGGAAGCGCGAATGGCCGTAGGCGCCCATCACGAGAAGATCGGCGTCGATGTCCTCGACATGGCGGGCGATGACCTCGCTGACCCGGGTCAGGGTCTGTGGCAGGAGGCAGATCTCGACATTCGCGCCGTGTCGGCTGAGCATCTGCGACAGCTCCACACCGGGATCGGCCGTCTGCGAGCCGTGCCGCTCGGGCGCCACCATGCAGATGCTGACCTGATCGGCCTTCACGAGGAGCGGCAGGGCGCGGCGCACGGCGGCCATCGCTTCGGAGGATTCGTTCCAGGCGATGACTATCCGCTTGGCGTGGAGCGCATGTGTCGCATCCCCGGCCAGCACGATGACCGGAGCCTGGCCCTGGAACATGGCAGCCTCGACGATCACGGGGGCGTCGGCGGGTAGGTCGCCGCCATAGGGCTTGGGCAGGATGACCAGGTCGGCAAAACGGGCCTTGCGCGCCACGACCGTCGTGACGCTGGCCGATTGGGTGACCATCGCCTCGACGCCCCAACTCAGGTCGGTGCGGTCCAGCCGCTCCCGTGCGGCCTTTTCGAGACGCGTCGCCTCGGCCTGAGCCTGCGCGAGGGTTTCCTCGTACATCATCGCGGTCGCCCCGGCGAAATAATAGCCGGTCTGCGTGCGATCGATGCCCAGGCACAGCACGTCCAGATGCGCTCCGGCGTCTTGTGCCATGCTGATCGCGGCATCCAGCACGGGGGCCATGTCATCGGCCTCCGTCAGGATGGTGAGAATGCTCTTGTAGGCCATCGAAACCTCCTCGTTGTCTTCATTTTTCCTGATAGGCGCGTCTCCGGTGCGGCACCTTGACCTGCGTCAAGCGCTCAACCTGAGGTTTTGACATGGATCAAGGCCTCGGTCGGTTTCATCCGCGATGTGGAGATCAGATGGAACAGTCCCGGAAGGCTGCGCCCGAGTCGTATCGGGTCCACCTGAACCGGGGCATCGCGAAGGGACGATCAATGCTTGATTACCTTAAGCTCGTGATCCTGGGCGTCGTCGTTGTGTGTGCGGCTATCGCAGCCAACTACGCACGGGACGTGGCATACATGGTTCACATGTTGCTGTTCATGGTCGTAGCGAGCGGCCTTTTCCTTTATACGCTCCGGCGCATGGGGGAACCGGCAGTACCGGTGCCGACGCATGAATACATGGACGGTCCCGTCCGTGCCGCCGCTATCGCGACAGCCTTCTGGGGCGTCGTCGGCTTTCTGGTCGGTGTCTTCATCGCCTTCCAGCTGGCCTTTCCGGTACTCAACTTCGATTGGGCGCAGGGGTATCTGAACTTCGGGCGCCTTCGTCCCCTTCACACCTCGGCGGTGATCTTTGCCTTCGGCGGCAACGCGCTTCTGGCGGCCTCCTTCTATATCGTGCAGCGCACATCGGCCGCGCGGATGTGGGGCGGAAACCTCACGTGGTTCGTGTTCTGGGGCTACCAGCTCTTCATTGTCATGGCGGCCACGGGCTACCTGCTCGGCGCGACGCAGAGCATGGAATACGCCGAGCCCGAATGGCACACCGACCTGTGGCTGACCATCGTCTGGGTCGCGTTCCTCGCGGTCTTCGTCGGCACGCTCCTGAAGCGCAAGGAGCCGCATATCTACGTCGCCAACTGGTTCCTGCTGAGCTTCATCGTCACGGTGGCGATGCTGCATGTGGTCAACAACCTCACGATCCCGGTGTCGATCTTCGGCTCGCGCTCGGTTCACGTGATGTCCGGCGTCCAGAGCGCCATGACCCAGTGGTGGTACGGCCACAACGCCGTGGGCTTTTTCCTGACGGCGGGCTTCCTGGGCATGATGTACTACTTCATCCCCAAGCAGGCCGAGCGGCCGGTCTACAGCTACAAGCTGTCGATCATCCACTTCTGGGCGCTGATCTTCCTGTATATCTGGGCCGGTCCGCACCACCTGCATTACACCGCGCTGCCCGACTGGGCCTCGACGCTGGGCATGGTGTTCTCGATCATCCTGTGGATGCCCTCCTGGGGCGGCATGATCAACGGCCTGATGACCCTGTCGGGGGCATGGGACAAGCTCAGGACCGACCCCGTCCTGCGGATGATGGTCACCTCGGTCGCCTTCTACGGCATGTCCACCTTCGAAGGCCCGATGATGTCGATCCGCGCGGTCAACTCGCTGTCGCACTACACCGACTGGACGATCGGTCACGTTCACTCGGGTGCGCTGGGCTGGAACGGCATGATCACCTTCGGGATGCTCTACTACCTCTTCCCGAAACTGTGGAACCGCCAGCGGCTCTACAGCCTGTCGGCCGTGTCCTGGCACTACTGGCTCGCCACCATCGGCATCGTGCTCTACGCCGCGTCGATGTGGGTTACCGGTATCATGGAAGGCCTGATGTGGCGTGAAGTGGACGATCAAGGGTTCCTCGTGAACTCCTTCGCCGACACCGTTGCCGCCAAATTCCCGATGTATGTGGTCCGTGCCCTGGGCGGTGTGATGTTCCTCACCGGCGCGCTGATCATGTGCTGGAACCTCTGGATGACCGTGAAGAAGGGCGAGGTCCGCAAGGACGCCCCCATCGCGGCACCCGCAGAATAAGGAGGGTCTGAGAGATGGCCAATTTCGAAGGTCACAAGAAGATCGAGACGAACGCGACCCTCCTTCTGGCGCTCAGCTTCCTGGTCGTCACGGTGGGGGGGATCGTGGAGATCGCGCCGCTCTTCTACCTGGAGAACACGATCGAGGACGTCGACGGCATGCGCCCCTACTCTCCGCTCGAGCTCGCCGGCCGCGAGATCTACATCCGGGAGGGGTGCTACGTCTGCCACTCCCAGATGATCCGGCCCATGCGGGACGAGGTGGAACGCTACGGGCACTACTCCCTCGCGGCCGAAAGCCAGTACGACCATCCGTTCCAGTGGGGCTCCAAGCGGACGGGGCCCGACCTCGCCCGTGTCGGTGGCCGCTATTCGGATGAATGGCACTACGACCATTTCATCGACCCGCAGTCGGTGGTGCCGGAATCGGTGATGCCGTCCTACGCGTATTTCGCCGACCGCGAACTTGACGGAGAGTACATTGCCGACCTGATGAGCACGCACCGCATGGTGGGCGTGCCCTATACCGACGAGATGATCGAAAACGCCCGCTTCGACTTTGTCCAGCAGGCGACCGATTTCGGTGATGGCGGTGTGGTCGAACGCTATCCCGGCGCGCAGCAGCGCGATTTCGACGGGAACCCGCAAGTGACGGAGATGGACGCGATGATCGCCTATCTCCAGATGCTCGGAACGCTGGTCGACTTCTCGACCTTCTCCGAAGAAGAAGCCTCCATCAGCCGGTAAGGGGGAACCTCGACGATGGAAGACACCTACACCATCCTGCAGGTCATCGCGCGCAGCTGGGGGGCGATGTTCATGCTCCTCGTGTTCCTGGGCGTGATCGCCTACACGTTCCGCCCCGGAAGCCGCAGCCTGCACCGCGAAACGGCCGACATCCCGTTCCGCTACGACGACAAGCCGGCCACCGACGACGCGCCGGACCGGAAAGAGCCCTTCAAGGAGGCGCGGCAATGAGCGAGCACAAGAACGAGCACCCCGACGAGCAGAAGCTCCTGGAGGGCGATCCCGACACGACGGGCCACGTCTGGGACGGGATCAAGGAGTTCAACAACCCGTTGCCACGCTGGTGGCTGTGGACCTTCTATGCCACGATCATCTGGGGGATCGGATATACCGTCCTCTATCCCGCATGGCCGCTGGTCAATGGCGCGACACCCGGCCTTCTCGGGTTCTCGACGCGGGCGAACGTGGCCGAGGACATCCAGCGTTTCGAGGAGATGAACGCCGATATCCGGACGCGCATCGCCGATGTCGAACTGGCCGCGATCAACCCCAACGACAACCCGGATCTCTACAATTACGCGATCCAGGGCGGGGCGGCGATATTCGCGACCTGGTGTTCGCAGTGCCACGGATCGGGCGCGGCCGGCGTCCAGGCCTCGGGCTACCCGAACCTGCTGGACGACGACTGGCTCTGGGGCGGGACCGTCGACGAGATCTACCTGACGGTGGCCCATGGCATCCGGAACGAGGATGACATGAACTCCCGCTACTCGGAGATGACGGCCTTCGACGACATCCTGACCGACGAAGAGATAACGGCGGTCGTGCAGTATGTCCGCAACATCTCGGGCCAGGACCACGACGGTTCCGTGGTCGATCTCGGCGGGCAGGTGTTCTACGACAACTGCGCGTCGTGTCACATGGATGACGGCTCGGGCGACCAGTTCCTCGGCGCGCCGAACCTGACGGATGCGATCTGGCTTTACGGCGGGTCGGAAGAGGCCATCGAACACACGGTGCGCTACTCCCGCTTCGGGGTCATGCCGCCGTGGTCGGCGGAGGCCTCGGACGCGGGTCGACTTTCCGAGCCGGAGGTCCGCGCGGTCTCCGTCTACGTTCACAGCTTGGGCGGCGGCCAGTAGGCCCCGCTCCATCAGGTCCGGCGGCCCCTCCCGGTCGCTGGATCGGCACCGGTCCCGGTCCTGTTCGCGCGTTTCCTACGGGACCGGTGCCTTCCATTCCCCGCCCTGCCTCGACGCCGAGGTGGGGCGGTTCTCGTTCCGGATTAATTGTCGCAGCCAATTGTGCGGGCACCCCGGTTGATCCACGTCAAAGAGGCTGGAGGGACGCGCATCCTACAACCGACCCTGCGCAGAACGGACACTACTCAACCTAAGGGTGATTCCATCATGAGCACGACCGAAGAGCCGCAGAAGCTCTACGTTTCACGCGAGCCCGTTTTCCCCAAACGGGTCAGCGGCACGTTCCGGAACCTCAAGTGGATCATCCTGATCGTCACCCTCGGCATCTACTACGTGACGCCCTGGATCCGCTGGGACCGTGGCCCGAACCTGCCCGACCAGGCGGTGCTTCTGGACCTCGCGAACCGGCGTTTCTTCTTCTTCTGGATCGAGATCTGGCCGCACGAGTTCTACTTCGTCGCGGGCCTGCTGATCATGGCCGGGCTCGGCCTCTTCCTGTTCACCTCGGCGCTGGGCCGGGTCTGGTGCGGCTATGCCTGCCCGCAGACGGTCTGGACGGACCTCTTCTTTACCGTGGAACGCTGGATCGAGGGCGACCGCAACGCGCGCCTCAGGCTCTGGCGCTCGGACTGGGATGTCCGCAAGCTTCGCCTGCGCGTGACCAAATACGCGGCCTGGCTCGCCATCGCCGTGGCCACCGGCGGGGCTTGGGTGTTCTACTTCGCCGACGCTCCGACGCTTCTCGTGGATCTCGTCACCGGGCAGGCCGCCCTGGTCGCCTATGTCACGATCGGAATCCTGACGGCGACGACCTTCGTCTTCGGCGGCTTCATGCGCGAACAGATCTGCATCTATGCCTGTCCTTGGCCGCGCATCCAGGCCGCGATGATGGACGAGGACACGATCACGGTGGCCTATCGCGACTGGCGCGGCGAGCCGCGCGGCAAGGGCAAGCGCCGCCGCGAAAAGGCCGAAAGCGCCATCGCCACGAGCTACGCGGCGGGGCCGCGCGTTGACGGCCTCGAGCCGGGCGACACCTCGTCGAGCCGCACTGGCACGGACGAGCTTGGCGATTGCATCGACTGCATGGCCTGCGTGAATGTCTGCCCGGTGGGCATCGACATCCGCGACGGTCAGCAGCTGGAATGCATCACCTGCGCGCTGTGCATCGACGCCTGTGACGAGATCATGGACAAGATCGGCAAGCCGCGTGGCCTGATCGACTACATGGCGCTGACCGACGAGGCGAACGAACGCGCCGGCAACCCGAAAAAACCGGTCTGGAAGCACGTCTTCCGCCTGCGCACGATCATTTACACCGCGCTGTGGTCCGCGGTGGGCATCGGCCTCGTGGTGGCGCTGTTCGTCCGGTCGGACATCGACATGACGGTCGCGCCGGTGCGCAACCCGCAATTCGTGACGCTGTCGGACGGGTCGATCCGCAACACCTATGACGTGCGGATCCGCAACATGACCCACCAGCCCACCGATTTCGAGATCACGCTGGCCTCGGATCAGCCCTTCGAGGTCGAGCTTGAGGGGCAGCAGGGCAATATCGTGAACGTGCCCGCCGACAGCACGCATCTTCAGCGGGTCTATGTGATCGCGCCCCCGGGAAGCGAGGCGGCCGACAGCAACCTTACCGACTTCAGGTTCTGGGTCGAGGACCTGAGCACCACGACGCGCACCCATCAGGACACCACATTCTTCGGGAGGGATCTGGAATGAGCAGCGAAGCGGAGGCGTCCAAAGGGGGGCGCGAACTGACGGGCAAGAAGGTCCTTGCGATCTTCGTGACCATGTTCGGCACAATCATCGGTGTGAACCTCTTCATGGCCTACAACGCCATTTCCACCTTCCCCGGCATGGAAGTCTCGTCGAGCTACGCCGACAGCCAGACCTTCGACATCCGCCGCGACGCGCAGGAGGCGCTGGGCTGGGACGCGTCCGTGGGGCTGGACGGCGACACGCTTATCCTGACGCTGGTCGACGATTACGGGCGCCCGGTCTACCCCGCCGAGCTTGATGCGCTTCTGACCCGTCCGACAAGCCGCCTCGAGGATCAGCAACTCGTGCTCACCCGCGGGCCGAACGGCACGCTCACCGCGCCGGTCTCGGTCAGCGAGGGGCGCTGGCGCCTGCGGCTGACCGGCATGGCGCGCGACGGCACCGAGTACCGGCGCAACATCACCTTCGAGCTGCGGGGCTAGGACCCCGATGGCGCACACATGACCGCCACCTTCGAACACCCCAAACCCGGTGCCTGTGCGGCCTGCAATGTCGCGCCGGCGGCCGAGCATCTGGCGGAACTGCCCAAGGACGCGACGCTGATGCTGTCGCTGCCGGGCATCCATTGCGCGGGATGCATCTCGGGCGTCGAGAGGGCGCTGAACGCGCTTCCCGGCGTGCGTTCGGCGCGGGTCAACCTGACGCTCCGCCGCGCCGCCGTCGAGGCTGCGCCGGAGATCACGGCCCATGACCTGACGCAGCTTCTGGAGCGCGCCGGCTACGAGGCGCATGAGCTCGACCCGGGCGTGCTGGCCACGACCGATGCCGACCGGGAAGGCCGCGACCTTCTCATGCGGCTTGCCGTGGCCTTCTTCGCGATGATGAACGTGATGCTCCTGTCCGTGGCCGTCTGGGCCGGGGCGGAGGGCGTCACCCGCGACATGATGCACTGGATCAGCGCGGCCATCGCGATCCCGGCGGTCGTGTTCTCGGGCCGGCCGTTCTACGTCTCGGCCTGGGGCGCGCTCAGGGGCGGGCGGCTCAACATGGACGTGCCGATCACGCTCGCGATCGTTCTGGCGGTGGGCACGTCGCTCTACGAGACGATGATGTCGGGGCATCATGCCTATTTCGACGCCGCGATCATGCTGTGCTTCTTCCTGCTGGGCGGGCGGTATCTCGACCACCGCACACGCGCCTCGGCGCGCTCGGCGGCGCAGGAACTGGCCGCGCTCGAGGTGCCGCGCGCCCTTCGCGTGACCGCAAGCGGCGAGGAAACCGTCGCGGCAGCGGAGCTTGCCGTGGGCGATATCGTGCGGGTCAAACCCGGCGGGCGCATACCGGTCGACGGCATCGTGACGGAGGGCCAGTCCGAGCTCGACCGCTCGCTGATGACGGGCGAAAGCCTTCCGGTCTATGCCGGTCCCGGCACTGAGGTCAGCGCCGGCGAGGTCAATCTGACGGGCCCGCTGATGGTAGAGGTGCGCGCGGCGGGGCGCGACACGTCGCTGCACCGGATCGCCGATCTGGTGGCCGTGGCGGAATCCGGGCGCGCGAACTACAACTCGCTCGCGGATCAGGCCGCCAAGCTCTACGCGCCGGGTGTTCATATCCTTGCCGTTCTCGCGGCCGTGGGCTGGTGGATCTACACGCAGGATCTGCGCATCTCGCTCAACATCGCGGCCGCGGTTCTGATCATCACCTGCCCCTGCGCGCTGGGCCTCGCGGTGCCCGCGGTGACGACGGCGGCCTCGGGGCGCCTGTTCCGCAAGGGGCTCTTGATCAAGGACGGCACCGCGCTGGAGCGGATGTCGGAGGCCGACACGGTTGTCTTCGACAAGACCGGCACGCTGACCACCGGCGCGCCGGAACCCGTGGGCCTCGACAGCCATCCCGACGAGGCGATGGGCGTTGCGCTGGCTCTGGCCGAGGCGTCCTCGCACCCGCTGGCCGAGGCGCTGTCCGGGGCCCTGCGCGCGCGCGGCCTGCGCCCTGCCCGCATCGAGGGCGCGACCGAGGCGCCGGGATACGGCGTGGAAGGCATTTGGCGCGGCAAGCCGGTGCGCCTTGGGCGCGCGGCCTGGGTTGGCGCGGAGGCCCCCGACGTGACCGCGACCTTCCTCAAGCTGGGCGACGACGCCCCGCGTGCGATCCGCTTCACCGACACCTTGCGCGAGGGCGCGGCCGAGACGGTCGCCGCGCTCAAGGCCTCGGGCCGACGCGTGATCCTTTTGTCGGGCGACACGCGCGGCGCCGTGCAGTCCTTCGCCGACCGCATCGGCATCGAGGAGGTCATCGCCGAGGCGCTGCCGCAGGAAAAGGCCGCGCTTGTGGCGCAGCTTTCCGAGGAGGGCGCGCGCGTTCTGATGGTGGGCGACGGTCTGAATGATACCGCCGCGCTGGCCGCGGCCCATGTCTCGATCTCGCCGGCCTCGGCGCTCGATGCCGCGCGCACGGCCTCGGACATGGTCCTGATGGGCCGTAGCCTCGCGCCCATCGCGGATGCCTACACGACCTCGACATCGGCGGCGCGCCGCATCCGCGAGAACTTCACCATCGCGACCGTCTACAACGTTCTGGCGGTTCCGCTGGCCATTGCCGGTCTCGCCACGCCGCTGATCGCAGCCTTGGCCATGTCGCTGTCTTCCATTACGGTCTCGCTCAACGCCCTGCGATTGAAGTGAGCGCCTGATGGACGTCCTCGGTATCCTGATCCCGGTCAGCCTGTTTCTGGGCATCGTCGGGCTGGGCGCGTTCTTCTGGATGCTCAGGCGAGGCCAGTTCGAGGACCCCGAGGGTGACGCGAACCGCATCCTCAGTGACGATTACGACGACAAGCCCAAGTCATGACAGGGCCCAAGTCGTGACAGGGCCCAGGCCGTGACGGGAACCAGGTCGTGACGGGGCCCAGGTCGTGATCGCGTCTCAGGGCCCGAAGGTCTCGCAGGCCAAGTTGCGCACCGCAAGCCGCGCGCAGGCGCGCGTCGCCTGATCTTCGGTCATCCCCGCAAACCGTGCCTCGTACCCGTCCTGTCGCTGAACCACGCGCCTGAGCGCATCGTCGAAGGTTCCAAGCTCCGCCAGCGCGGTCTGCAGCAGCAGTCGTTCGGCGGCGTGATGCGAATTCTGCCGTCCCAGAGAAACACCGTAGAGCCGCGAGCCGGTGGAAGAGGCGCGCATCACGACCTCGGCCACGGCGGGGGCCGGCGTCGGTGGCGCGGCGAAGCTTGCCTGCGCGTCGGGGCGGGGCAGGGGGGCTGCCGCCACGGTCGCTTCGGGCAGGCCGGGTGCGGGCGCCTCAGGCACGGGCTCCAGCGCCTCGGTCAGGGCGCGCGCGACCGCTTCCGGCGCGACCGCGGAGGGCCGCGGCGCGGGTTCCGGGGTCGCCCGGCTCACGGCTTCCTGCACCGCCTCGCCGATCGCCGCGACAAGCGCGGGCTCCGGCGCCGCGAGGCTCCGTGGCATGGGCCGGGGGCTGCGCGCAACAAGCCCGGTGGGCCGAACCGAATGGCTGGAGGGGCCGTCGTCATCGTATTGCGGCAGGCCGGCAATACGTATCGTGGCGTGACTGGGCGCGCGGGCGAAACCCATGTCCAGAAGCTCCATGATGCGCTGGTTTCGCCACGCGGCGGACTGGCCGCCGAACACGGTCGCGATGATACGTTCCTGCCCACGCTGCGCCGAGGCCACGAGGTTGAATCCCGCCGCGCGGGTGTAGCCGGTCTTGATCCCGTCGGCGCCGGCATAGGCATTCAGCACGTGGCGGTTGGTGTTGCGGACCTGCGCGATCCCCGCGCTGTCCTCCCGTCGGGAGAAGATGTTGTAGTATTGCGGGTAGTCGTAGACCATCCGCCGCCCCAGAAGCGTCATGTCACGCGCGGTGGACATGTGGCCGTCCTCGGTCAGCCCGTGGGCGTTGCGGAAGGTCGTGCGCGTCATGCCGAGCGCCAGCGCGGTGCGGTTCATGCGCCGCGCGAAGGCTGCCTCCGAGCCCGAGATCGCCTCGGCGATGGCGGTGGCGGCGTCATTGGCCGAGCGGATCGCCGAGGCGCGGATGAGAAATCGGAAGCGGATCGTGGACCCGGCGCGAAGGCCGAGTTTCGACGGCGGTTCGGCGGCCGCGGCGCGGGAGATGCGGACCTCCGTGTCGAGGTCGATCTCGCCCAACCGCACGGCCTCGAACGCGATATAGAGGGTCATCATCTTCGTCAGGGACGCAGGGTGCAGGCGCGTATCCGCGTTGCGGGAATGGAGCACCTCACCCGTGCGGGCGTCCATCACCATGGCGGCATAAGGGGCCGCACGCGCCGGCGTGGAAAGGGCAACGCAGAAAAGGATAATCAGCGCCGTCAGCGGCGCCATCAAACGCGTGGTCGTCACGAAACCTGCTCGCTCTGCCTAATGGTCGCCGTCTGAAGCGGCTTTGAGGCAAGCCTAAGCTATGTTTGCAGGAAAATCCATGGTCGAATATGCGATGCGGCCGTTGAATGTCGCGAGGGCCGATCGGGGCGAATGCCCGGAGGCTGCTCAGCTTGGACCCGCCCACGGGCGACGATTGTTCACTTGGTTCTTTTCGCGCAAAAGTGGTACCGAACCGAAGACGAGAGACGTGTCGAGAGACGGAGGGAGCCCCGATGAAGGATATTTTCGACGACCGCAAATCCCGGGCTTCGACCTGGTTCCGGAGCCTGCGTGACGACATCGTCTCGGCCTTCGAGGCGCTGGAGGACGCGCAGGGCGGCGACGCGCCCGCCGGCCGGTTCGAGGTGTCTCAGACACAGCGCCGCTCCGAGGACGGATCGGATGCGGGCGGCGGCCTGATGAGCGTCATGCGCGGGGGGCGCGTCTTCGAGAAGGTGGGCGTGAACGTCTCCACGGTCTACGGCCAACTGGGTGACCGGGCCGTATCCGCCATGTCCTCGCGCAAGAACATGGAAGGGCTGAGGGACGACCCGACCTTCTGGGCCTCTGGCATCAGCCTTGTCGCCCACATGCAGAACCCCCATGTCCCTGCGGTGCACATGAACACGCGGATGTTCTGGACGCCGGTGGCGCACTGGTTCGGCGGCGGTTCCGACCTCAACCCCGCGATCGAGTATGACGAGGACACGGCGCATTTCCATGCCGTCCTGAAGGATCACTGCGACCGGCATCAACCGGACTATTACGACCGCTTCAAGGCCTGGGCGGACGAGTATTTCTATGTCCCCCACCGCCACCGTGCCCGAGGCGTGGGCGGTATTTTCTACGACGACCTGAACACCGGCGACTGGGAGGCGGATTTCGCCTTCACCCAGGACGTCGGCCGCGCCTTCCTGCCGGCTTTCGTGCCATGTGTGGAGCGGCGGCGGCATAGCGAATGGACCGAGGCCGACCGCGAGGCGCAGCTGGTGCACCGGGGGGTCTATGCCGAGTACAACCTGGTTTATGACCGGGGGACCAAGTTCGGGCTGGAGACTGGGCACGACGCGAATGCGGTGCTGATGAGCCTGCCGCCGGTGGCGAAGTGGACCTAGGCGGTCACCTGCTGGCGGCCACCAGCCGCGTCCGGATCAGGTCGGCCAGCCGCTCGGCGTAGGGCCTTTCGTCGTCGTGAAGGATGAACCGTCGGCCCGCATCGATCTCGGATAGCTTGCGCGCGCCGCGATTGTCCCAGGCCGCAAGCAGGAGCCATTCGACGTCCTCACGGGTCTTGCAAAACGCCACGGAGGGGATGCGTTCCAGCCCCCGGAAATGTTCCGAGCGTTCCAGAACCGTCCGCTGGTTGGTGATGTTGATCCCGTCGTCATAGGTCAGCGCGACGTAATCCTTCCCGAAGATCGTGGCCTCGATCAGCATCGAGGTCAGCCCGCCGAGAACGATCTCGGCGTTCTTCAGAAGGCCGGGGTAGTAGTCGAGGTCCGGCTGAAAGGCGAGGCCCCTGGGTTTGCCGAGATACTGCTCGGCCACCTGCGGGTCGACCGTGACGCGGGTCAGACCACGGCCCGCGATGGTGTCCCGGCTCTCGCGCCAGGGATGCGGACGGTAGACGATGCGCAGGCCCTCGAACCGCTCGGGATGGCGGTTCAGGACTCCCTCCAGATGCTCCAGCGCGCTGGCCTCGTCGAAGGCGAGCGAGGTGCCGAGAAAGAGTATGTAGGGAAAGTCGAATGGCGGGGCCAAATCGGTCCCGCGCAGCTCGAAGTATCGGTCGAAGCGCGGCGTGCCCAGCAGGGTCACTTCGCTCGGCGCGAAATCCTGGATGCGCATGGCATGCTCCGCGCTCTGCTCTCCCCAGACGCCGAGATGGTCGGGGCGCAGGAGCATGACAGACTTCGACGACAGGTTGTCCCAGTTGTCGATCAGGAACAGCGTCGGCCTGCCCATGCGCTCGGATTGCCGGATAACGTCGTTGCCCTCCGGATTGAATGCGCTCGACGGCATCACGACGAGGTCCGGGTCGGCCTCCCCAAGGGCGCGTGCGATCCCCCTCGCCGGTTCCAGCCGGTCGATCCTGCGCCGCTTGATGAGGTCGTAGATCGGCGACGTCGCAAGAAGCCGCAGACGGGTGCGACGATAGACGATCCCGACGCGTTCGCGCAGCGCATTGAGGTTGTGAAGGAGATGGGATGTTAACGGCCGTCGCAGGGTCCGTTTGGGTTCGAACATGCGGTCGAGGCGGAACTGGAAGGTGCTCGAGCGATAGCGATATCGCTGGATCAGCACCTTGTAGGTATCGTACTGTCGGGCACGGTTCCTCAGATCAGATTGGTATACGACAACCTTGCGCCCCGGCTGCTGGATCGGGTCCATGTCGGTCAGCGTGTCCGAGACGAGGAAGGTCACGTCGCATTCCGCTTCCAGCCGCGAAAGCGCATCGGTGCGGAAGTAGTTGCGCACGAAGAGCTGCGAACTCACCACGAAAGCGATCTTCGGCTTTGCACTGACCATCGGGTGCTCCTTACCCCTCCCGCTCCTGCTAGCGGGGGGGATAGCGGGCTTCAACCGCAAGAATGATCTGGAAGCGAGACGCGCATTTCTGTAGCACGTTGCCAACAAACTGAGGAAACGGGGGGGCAGAGCGGCGATGATTTCGAACGTCAAGATCGTGGGTGCCGGGTCCATCGGCAATCATCTGGCCAATGCCTCCCGCAGGATGGGCTGGTCGGTCACGATCTGCGACATCGATCCCGCGGCACTGGCACGGACCCGTGACGAGATTTATCCCGCCCGGTACGGCGCATGGGACGACGCGATCACGCTTTGCGCGCCGGATGACGCGCCCAGGGGCGGCTTCGACCTCATTTGCATCGGCACGCCGCCGGATGTGCACATGAAGCTGGCCATGGCCGCGCTGGACGAGAAGCCCGCGGCGATCCTTGTCGAGAAACCGCTCTGCGGTCCGGCGCTTGAAGGGGCCGAAGACCTGCGTGAGGCCGCGGCGCAGGCGGGCGTGCGGGTGTTCACCGGCTACGACCATGTCGTCGGGGCCGCTGCCGAACAGGCGGCGGCGCGCGCGGCCTCGGGCGATCTCGGCGCGATCGCGACCCTCGACGTGGATTTTCGCGAGTACTGGGGCGGCATCTTCGCCGCGCACCCGTGGCTTGCCGGACCGTGGGAGACCTACTTGGGCTTTTCCGCACGTGGTGGCGGCGCCAGCGGCGAGCATTCCCACGCGATCAACCTCTGGCAGCATTTCGCCCATGAAATCGGTGCCGGGCGGGTCACGACGGTCTCGGCGCGGATGGACTGGGTCCGGGATGGACGCGTCGAGTATGACAGGCTTTGCGCGTTGCACCTGGAATCCGAGAGCGGCCTGATCGGTCAGTGCACGCAGGATGTCGTGACCAAGCCGACACGCAAATCAGCCCGCATGCAGTTCGAGGATGGTTTCGTGGAGTGGCAGTGCGGCGCCGAGCCCGGGATCGACCGTGTCGTCGAGGCTGCGGATGGTGCCGAAGCCGTCACCACCGATATCTCCAAGACCCGGCCCGACGACTTCATCCGCGAGCTCGGCCATATAGATGCCTGTCTTGAGAACGGCGCCAACAGCCCGATCTCGCTGGACCGCGGGCTCGACACGATGCTGGTGATCGCCGCTGCGCATCTCAGCGACAGCACCGGCCGGCGCGTCGGCATCGATTATTCGAAGGGCTGCCGTCCCGAAGCCCTTTCGACGGAGTGAGGCTGCCATGACCCCCGACAAGTTCGACTTCCGCGACCTCTTCGTGCTGGATCTGGCCAACAACCATCAGGGCGATGTGGACCATGGCAAACGCGTGATCCGCGAGCATGGCGCCGCGGTCGCCGAGGCCGGTGTGCGCGCCGCGATGAAGTTCCAGTTCCGCGACCTGCCGGACTTCGTGCATCCCGATGACAGGAAATCCTCTACCAACAAGCACGTCCCGCGCTTCCTGTCGACGCGCCTGCCCTGGAAAGCCTACGAGGAGATGCTGGCCGAGGCGCGGGCGCAGGGAATGCTGGGCATGTGCACGCCCTTCGACGAGGCTTCGGTCGATCAGATTGAGCGCATGGACTTCGACATCATCAAGGTCGCGAGCTGCTCGGCCGCCGACTGGCCATTACTGGAGCGTGTGGCGGCGTCGGGCCTGCCTGTCATCGCCTCCACCGGCGGGCTGACCATTCACGAGGTGGACGCGCTCAACAGCTTTCTGCAGCACCGCGCCTGCGACTATGCGCTGATGCATTGCGTATCAATCTACCCGACACCCGACGACGCCTGCAACCTCGGCAATATCGCGGAATTCAAGGAACGATATCGGGGCGTCGTCATCGGTTGGTCCACCCACGAGAACCCGGCCGATACTGTCCATGTGGGGCTCGCGCAGGCACTGGGTGCCGAGATGTTCGAGCGTCATGTGGGCGTCCCCACCGACGAGATCACGCTCAACGCCTATTCCGCGACGCCCGACCAGACCCGCGACTGGCTGGCCGCCTGGACGCGGGCGCGCAGGATCATCGGTCGCCCGGAGCGCGGCGAACCACGTCCCGAGGAGGCGGAGGCCATCGACGGTCTCGCGCGGGGCATCTTCGCGCGGAGGGCCATCGAGAAGGGGCAGGCGATCCGGGCCGAAGACGTCTATTTCGCCTTCCCGCGTCGCGAGGGGCAGATCGCGTCCGGCGCGTGGACCGACGGCATGATGGCGACCGATCCCATCGCCGCCGACGCTCCGCTGACCCCGGACGCGGTATCCGTGCCGGAACGCGGCCGCGAAACCGTGCTCAAGCGCGCCGTCCACGAGGTCAAGGCGCTCCTGACCAAGGCCCGCGTGCCGCTCAACCACGACTTCACGACCGAGTATTCCCACCATTACGGGGTTGAAAGGTTCAACGAGATCGGCGCCGTCCTGATCACCGTCGTCAATCGTGACTATGCCAAGAAGATCCTCGTCCAGCTTCCGGGGCAATCGCACCCGCTGCATTACCACAAGCTCAAGGAAGAGACCTTCGTCGTCGTCTATGGCGATCTCAACATCGAGCTCGACGGCCAGTTGCGGACGCTCGTTCCCGGCGACACGCTGACGGTGCGGCCGGGTGTCTGGCACCGCTTCTGGACGGAGACAGGCTGCATCTTCGAAGAGATCTCCACGACGGCCCATCGCGGCGACTCCGTCTATCGTGACCCGGCAATCAACCGGCTCGAGCATGCCGAGCGCAAGACGGTCGTCGACCACTGGGGCCGCTTCCAACTGAACGAGGCGCTCGGGAACCGATGACGCGCGGCTGCGACATCGTCGTGTTCGACTTCGACGGAACGCTCGTGGACTCGAACGCCATCAAGTCCGAAGGTTACGACGTGATCGCGGCTCGGTTCGACGGTGGACCGGCGGCGATGGCGGAGGCACGCAAGATCCCTGGCGCGGACCGTTTTTCCGTGGCCTTGAGGTTCGCCGCGCATCTCGGGTTGCCGGAAACCGAGGCGCATCGCATCGCCGAGGACTACACGCGGCTTGTGGACGACAGGGTGGCGGCGGCCACCGAGATCCCCGGGGCGGTCGATCTGATCGACGCGCTGCGGTCGGACGGGATCGAATTGCGCGTCAGTTCGGCCACGCCGCTCGTGTCGCTGGAGCGAGTGGTCGCCGCGCGCGGCTGGGCGCATTTCTTCGATGGTCTGCATGGCCGCCCGGCGACGAAGCCCGAGACGCTTCGTCGGCTGATCCATGAGCGCGGCGTGGCGCCCGGCCGTATCGTGGTCATAGGTGATGGCGAAGACGATCGCGACAGCGCGGCCGAATGCGGCGCGCGCTTCATTCCCGTCGGCGATCGCTTGCCGGGTGAGCGTCACGCTCTGGCGGATGTCCGGAAGGTTCTTGTTGCATGATCGGTGGACGCCGCGTTCTCGCTGTCGTGCCGGCCCGGGGCGGGTCCAAGGGCATTCCGCTGAAGAACCTCAGGCATGTCGCGGGCCGCTCGCTCGTCGCCCATGCCGCCGGTATCGCTGCCGCCGTGGACGAGATCGACCGTCGCGTGGTTTCGACCGATCACGAGGGCATCGCGACAGAGGCAGAGGCCCACGGCCTTGCCGCGCCGTTCCGCCGGCCCGAGGCGCTGTCCGGCGACCGGGTGGGGGACTGGGACGTTCTGCAGCACGCCCTGACCGAGATGGAGCGGATCGACGGGTGCATCTACGACATCGTTGTCATGCTGCAACCCACCTCGCCGCTGAGGACGGCGGCCAATGTGCGCGATACCATCGTGAAGCTGGTCGATGGCGGCCATGACGCGGTGTGGACGGTGTCGCCCACGGACCTGAAATACCATCCGCTCAAGCAGCTTTCGGTCGAGGACGGACGGATGCAGTTCTTCGATCCCCGCGGCGCGGGCATCATCGCGCGGCAGCAGCTTTCGCCGGTCTATCACCGCAATGGCGTGGCCTACGCCTTCACGCGCGACTGCCTGCTGGAGCATGGCGCGATCATGGGACCGGACACGGGCGCGGTGGTGATCGAGGGCGCGCATGTCTCGATCGACACGCTGGAGGATATCGACAAGGTCGAGGCGCATTTCCTAAAGGAATGAAGGTTCTTCCTCGAAGCGCTCAACGTGACGTTAATGTAGTTCAATGGGACCTACAAAAATGATAGCACCTTGGAAGTACTTTCGGAGACTCAAAGAGAACAAGTATCGGAACTCTATCGAACGCAGACGAGCGAAGCCTCTCGACAGGAGGGCGCAGAAGGCGCTCCATCTCCTCGACGCTCTGAACGAGACGCGGTCGCTCGGCGGAAGCGTCGTCGAATGCGGTGTCGGTTCGGGATACAGTCTCGCCCTTTTCGCGATGATGCTCGATGGCCATGGCGACGACCGCGACCTTTGGGCCTTCGACAGTTTCGAGGGGTTCCCGGAGGGTAGTGACAAGGATGCCGACTGGTTTAATCCGGATCGCATGTATGTGTACAAGGCGTTCGATGTCCAATGGGTCCGGACCCACATCGAGGAGCTTTCTGGAAAGCCGGCTCTTGCCGACCGTCCCCGCTACGTACAAGGTTTTTTCCCGTCCACATTCGAAAAATACGACGGTGCGCCGATCTCGTTACTGCATCTCGATGTCGATCTCTATCAGAGTTATGTCGATTGCTTCGAGTTCTTTGCGCCGTTGCTTCAGCCAGGCGCAATGATCCTGCTCGATGAATACGACCGTGGAACCGACGAGACAAAATGGCCTGGGGCCAAGCTCGCCGCCGACGAATTCGCAGATCGCTATCGGTTGTCGGTCGAAAAGCACTTTACCGGTTTCGCCCAAATCCGTGTTTCCGGGGGCCTGCAAACGAGGTAGTTAATTGAAGGTAAGGACGATTTTTCTGCACTTTTGAGACTGTCAGATATTTTGTGCTCTGACGTCATTTGTCAGGCCATTGGGAAGCGGTCTTCGAACATGATGGCGAGCTGAGATCTGACAGCGTGCCATTCGCGCACCGAGCGCTTCCACT
>Ga0008837_100476_pt1 | contig 31361 bp, 22 predicted proteins | sample HotLakConsUCCSLE_FD_65500 | JGI IMG/M metagenome (GOLD analysis project Ga0008837, IMG submission 65500) | Hypersaline microbial mat communities from Hot Lake, Washington, USA - Hot Lake Consortium UCC-SLE | ecosystem: Environmental > Aquatic > Non-marine Saline and Alkaline > Hypersaline >...
TGGCACGACTGCTTTATCCATCTTAATCTTCAGCGCTCGTTAGGTGATTACGTCAAAGCACCTCGCAGCAACGGTTTTGGTAATTATTAAGCGGCTTCCCAATCACCTTTACAGGGCTGGCCCCCTGAACCCCACCAACAGACGGCTTCAGCCGCCTAATCATTCAACAGAAACTTCGCACTGTCCAGTTCACGTATAGCCTGGTATTTATCTAAAACAGTGATTCTCCCGCCCATCTGGGGAAATGTATATCAACATATGTTGAAGAGTGTACATCAGATGAGAAAAGGTTTTGCGGCGTTGCTTTTAGAGTTTTTGAAAAGAAATATAGCTAGTCCTACCTAGATTTATAGCCTGTTTAAATTCGGTGGAAAGATATTTTTTGCCTGTCAATACTTCTCCATTGCTATATTTCAAAGGATTGTAAACCATGAGCGGGCCTAAGACCTCCAGCTATACAGTTAGTACAAATGAACTTAGAAGGCGCAGAGCGCTCACAGAAGCTTGGACAAAAACTGAGGCATTAGTTCTTCAGCTACAAGCTACCTACAAGAATATAGATGACTTTAATCACAACGGCATAATTAAGCCAATCGAGGTGCCCAGGGAGATCTTCTCAGTTTCACAAGCTCGGCAGTTTGATGATTTGAATAGGGTTGAGGCTTACAATCGTCAAATTAGACAAGCTTGTGATGATGCGATTGCAACCTTTCGCACAGAGAAAGCAGCGCAGGAACTTGAAGCGGAAGTACAGAAAGCCTTATTCGATAAAGCGATGGAGGAAGCACGGAAAGCTTTTGAGTATAAAGGGCCACGCGAAACGAGTACTGACGTTATAGAACGTTATCGCGAAAAAGAACGGGCGAAAAGGCGTGAGGAAAAATATCTCTCCTATAAAGAAACGGTCGAACGATATTTGGGTAGGGTTCCGGCAACTATTCAGGCTACAGTCAGAGCCTCTATAAACGATGTCGTAAAGCGTATTTTGGATCCTGATACGCCCAACAAAGAGGCGCAAGTCGCTGAACTGAACTATCAGGTGCAGGTTGCTAAAAAAGCAGCTGACAAGCTAGAAGTAGAAGCGAAAGTAGCTATAGAAAAGCTAGAAGAATTGAGAGGATACGATTCGCCTGAGCTAGCCGTGATTAAGACTATGCTAGCGAAAATCGTTCAGAAAGAAATTAGAACAGAAAAACCGCTTTTTACAGAAAAGTGGAATACTGAGATTGCTGAGGCCAAGAGAGAGGCTAAGGCTGCACTAGATGCAGAGTACGTGCAAGATTCAATTTCTAAATCATTAAATAAATTGGGTTACAACATCAAAGAAGAATTTTCAACATTATTTTCTAAAAAAGAAGCTATCAAAATCCAGAAGCCTGGATGGAATGACTACTTTGTGCAGTTCCGGTTAACTGGCGAAGGAGACGTCAACTATAACTTGGTGCGTGTTGGAGATCCCGATGATTCTGATATCACTAACGATCAAAAACGCAAAGATCGGTCCATGGAAGAAAAATGGTGTGGAGATTTTTCCCAACTTGTGAAAAGTATGGAAAAAAAGGGGATTCAACACAAGCTAACACGGCATTTAGAAATCGGGGAAGTTCCGGTACAGGTCGTTAAAGATACCAACATTTCTGGTAAGACTATTCGAAAATCTACGGAAGGAAAGGACGTTAAAAACACGAAACAACAAAAAAAGAGTAGGTGATAGATAGCTGTACATCTCGTTTTGGATGACGGCTTCACAGTAGCTATCTAGATAATACTGCAACGAATTCATATTACTTACATCTACCTCGCCTGAATATGATGACTCCAGTGCAAATGCCCATCGAAAAAACTAGCAGCACAGTAAAAGTTCCAACATGGCCCCAGTGGATATCTGAAATTAAGCGATCGCTCACGGCGAGGCCTCAGTTTGTACTCTCTGGCAACATTAGAGACATTTACCTAACGCCTGAAGAAGATGAAGTCGCCTTGCTGCCACTGTTAGACGCACTGTGGAGTTCTCTAGAGGAAGAAGGCTATGAGTTCATGCTGGTGTATGACATGGTGGATTCTCTGCGAGTGTATCCCAACGAGCCTAAGGCTATAGACGCCGCTGCCAGAATCAGCGCGCTAGCCTTAGAACAAGGGCAGAACAAGATTTGTAGGAATGACTTACCTGAAAGTATCCGGCAACTTATCGGTGTACCTACGCAATGCTCCGATGAGGACGGAGTCAAAACTATTCCCCGGATGGCATTGGTGGTTGACTATGCCTCTCGCTTAACCTCTAACCCGCAAGGACTCAGTGATAGCCTACAGGAGTTCTTTACTAGCTTTGAAAAGTTTTCACACACCGCAAACCCTCAGCCTTCCAGCAATGGATTTGCTCAGTACAATCCTGTGTTTTGGATTGTGAGCCAAACGGGAGACTTGCCCGACTGGTTTTTGATTGGGAATGATTCTATCCGGGATCTGAATATCCCTATTCCAGATTTCTCCACTCGCAAGCAAGCCGCTTCACAGCTCATTCCAGCTTTCTTTGACTATGCGGACTATACCGCTACAGAGCTGGATATATATGCAGAGAAATTTACCGAACTCACCGATAACATGTCGATCAAAAGCATGATGTCTGTGACGCAGATTGCTTCCTCTCATCCCCAAATTCCATTGAGCAATATTGCGGATGCGGTGCGGTGCTTCAAGATTGGCATTCCCGATAATCCTTGGAAAAAGGACTACATGTGGGAGAAAATTTCTAGAGCAGATACTAAAATTCAGGCCCGTGTAAAGGGGCAGTCGGAAGCGGTCACGAAGACACTAGATATTCTGAAGCGCTCTGTAATGAGCCTGACGGGCGCTCACTCTTCGGGCAGTAGCAATCGGCCTAGGGGAACGCTGTTTTTTGCCGGGCCAACGGGCGTGGGTAAAACAGAACTGGCTAAAACCATTGCTCAAGTGCTATTTGGCGATGAGGAAGCTTACATTCGTTTTGATATGAGTGAGTTCTCAGCGGAGCAGTCTGATCAGCGGCTGATGGGGGCACCTCCTGGATATGTGGGGTATGACGCAGGCGGAGAGCTAACTAATGCGATTAAGCAGAAGCCTTTTAGTGTGGTGCTATTTGATGAAATTGAGAAGGGGCATCCTCGCATTCTGGATAAGTTTTTGCAGATTTTAGAAGATGGGCGACTGACAGACGGACGGGGCGATACGGTCTACTTCTCAGAAGCTGTCATTATTTTCACTTCTAACTTGGGTGTGTTTGTGCCTGGGGAAGATGGCACGACACGAATAGAGAATGTAAAACCTGGAATGTCTTATGAGACGGTAAAGACAAAGATTAAAGAGGCGATTCAAAACTATTTTCGGTATGAACTGAACCGCCCAGAGATTTTGAACCGCATCGGCGACAATATCGTTATTTTCAACTTTATTGAGCGAGGGTTTGCAAAAGAGATTTTTGAGAAGATGCTCAACAATGTTCTGACCCGCGTACTAGAAGAACACGATGTAACACTTTCACTGTCTGAGACGGCTAAGGCAGAGCTACAGGAATGGTGTCTGGCCGACCTTTCTAACGGTGGGCGAGGGATTGGCAATATTTTAGAGACAACCTTTATTAACCCGCTGGCGAGGAGTTTGTTTGAACGGAGACCGAGAGCTGGTGAGTCGTTCGAGATCGCACACATTACTAAGCTCCCCGCTCGCTACGAGGTGCAGTTCTCATGAAAATTCATATTAACAAGGTGCACTACCCGGTAACCGTATTGGGTCCGGGGAAACGTCTTGGCATCTGGGTTCAGGGTTGCAACTTACACTGCCTTGGCTGCATTTCTCAAGATACATGGAAACAGGATGAGGACTCATTGACATCTGTAGATGAGCTATTAGAGATGTGCCAATCAATTCCGTCTGCGATGCTTGATGGCATCACGATTAGCGGTGGTGAACCTTTCTCACAGCCTGAAGCGCTGAAGTATTTCCTAACTGAAGTGATCGAGTGGAGAGATGAACAAAGTATGGAGTTTGACATTCTTTGCTATAGCGGACTTTCTATTCAGCAGTTACGAAAGCAACATTCAGAGATTTTATCTCAGCTAGATGCTGTTATTCCTGAGCCCTACGTTAACGATCTCCCACGAGGAAAGGTATGGCGCGGTTCGAGCAATCAGCCATTGATACCACTGAGTGATCGGGGAAGAAAAAAGTATTTAGCGGCAGTAGATACTGAGTATTCAGGAAAGGGAGATATGCAGGTGAGTGTAGATGAGCAACAAATTTGGTATATCGGAATTCCTGACCGCGATGATATGCAAGCGACACGAGTAGCGTTAGAGAAAAAAGGAATTGTACAGGAGCAAGTATCATGGCGCGCGTAAAAGTTTGTCCTACGTGTGGGTATCAGAATAAGTCTAAAGCGCTACTGTGTACTAATACAGAACCGAAATGTAATGCTCGTTTGATGAATGTTGTCCCTACGAAGCCTAAGCCAGTGGAAGAAAGTGCAGTAGGAAACGTGATGGCATCAAAAACGGTCACTTCAACAGAGCCGAATCTAGAAATAGAAGATGTCATAGAAAATCCATCTTCTACTTCAGATTGTCAACATGTTTTGAGAGAAGGTAGTGATCAGTGCGTATATTGTCTTGATGTTGTAGGCGCAGGTAGCACAAAACCTACGGAGGGTGCGATCACTCCCAGAATGGGAATTCGGTTATCTCACAATGAGCAATTTATTGAAATCGCTGATCGCGTGTTGGTCGGGAGAGACCAATCAATTTCGCCGATAGCAGAACATATTCCGCTTTCCTTTGACAATATTTCGCGCAGGCACGCGGAGCTATGGGTAGAGGGCGGGAAAGCATATGTGAAAGATGCAGGATCTACTAATGGAACGTTTATAAATGGCGATAAGCTGGCTGCTGAGGTGGAGCAGCCAGTGAAAGCGGGTGATGAGATTCGATTTGCCGCTGACTATACGGTGATTTGGGAGGTGTGTCATGGGTGAGCAGATGTCTGCTTTTGTGAGTGTGGTGGCGTTTACGCATCAGGGGAAGGTGCGTAAGCAGAATGAGGATACGATTGCGATCGCTCAGTGGATCCGCAATCGCCCCATGCTAAGACCAGAGGTAAGTCAGCACAGTCTTGAGCATCCTTTTGTAGGGATGGTTGCAGATGGAATGGGTGGCCATGCGGCGGGAGAAGTCGCTAGCCAGTTTGTGATAGATCGGTTGACAGATGCTGCCCCTGCCTTCGTCAGCGAGGAAAGAATTAGTGCGCAAATAAGAGACGCGAACAAAGCGCTGTTTGATCTGATGGCATCGCAATCTAGTACAACAGGAATGGGGACGACGGTTGCTGGATTGGCGATTACGTCAGAGAACGTCTTTATATTCAATGTGGGCGATAGCCGAGTGTACCGCGAGCAGTATGGTTATTTGAAGCAGCTGACGGTCGATGACAGTGGTGGGGGACGCACTAGCTATGGCGAAGAGTCAGAAGTGAAGACAGGTTTGCTCTCTCAGGCGTTAGGTGGGGCGAGTCAGTTTATTGAAATTAGGCCTCATGTTCGCGAAGAAGAGTTACTCGACAATCAGCGGTATCTCGTCTGTAGCGACGGATTAAGCGACATGGTTGATATTGATACTCTAGAAGAATGCTTAGCAGATAGCGATGTAGAAAGCATAAAAAACCTTTTTGGGAAGGCATTGGAAGGAGGCGGTAGAGACAATATCTCAATTTTAATTATCCGCACTCACCTGCGAGACAAAAAAGACATAGCACTAGCAGATTAAAGACTAATTCAAAAGAAGGGAGAGTAACTATGAGCCAAGATATACGTGATAACGACGATTTCTCCACAAGGCGTGACTCAACTAAGAATGAGTCCTCTTTGACGAGGAGAGACAATGCTGACTCCAAAGAGGCAACTGGCGACACTAGGGGAACGCGACTGGACACTCAAGCAAATTCTGGTGGAGGTAGCGGATTCTATCCGCCTACGACTTGTGATATTGACGGTATAGATGATAATAGCCGTCCGCTGCCACCCACACTGGAACGCCTCTATCGTAAGATTGAATCGTTATCGACCAAAGGTGCGGAAGCAGACTTATATGTAGTGGAAGAGCGCTCTTCAGGTAATAGGTATGTCCTGAAACATTACAGGGCGGGGATTATTCCTAAGCAAGAGGTTACGGAGAGTATTCAAAAGCTGAGCAGAGTGCATCCAGAAAACTTTATTCAAATAATTGAGTACAGCTATTCTTCAAAGTTATCCTACGAAATTCTAGAATACTTAGAAGAAGGCTCTTTAGCTGATCTGTTAGATAGCGATAAAATCCTCAACAAATGGCAAATATCTGACGCACTTGAGCATCTAAGCACTGCCGTTAATATCCTTCATGAAAGCGGCATTGTCCATAGAGACTTAAAACCTGGTAATGTTCTTGTTAGACAGCGCTCCCCGATAAAGCTATCGCTGATTGATTTCGGAATATCGTCAGCACTGAACGATTTTTCGGTTGTAGTCACATCGACAAGTCGCACATTGGCTTATGCACCACCGGAAGCGATGTCGGGGAAAGTCAGTCCCGCATTCGACTTCTGGTCTTTAGGCATGATTCTTGTGGAGCTGCTGACTGGAACGCACCCATTCAAAGGCCTGTCAGATTTTTCGATCAATAGTCATTTGATAGAGAAGCCTGTTGATGTTTCTCACATTCAGGATGAGCGATGGAGAAAACTATGTCAGGGTTTATTGCTTCGTGACTCGAAAAAAAGATGGGGAGAGTCAGAAATTAAACAGTGGCTCGCAGGAGAGAGTCCTACTTTAGAAGTTGATAAGACTAGCTTACACACCATAAGACCCTACAAATTTTGTAAGGAGAGCTACTATACACCCCAATCACTAGCTGTAGCGCTTGCAGAAAACTGGGATGATGGTGTCAAAAGATTAATTCGTGAGGATATAACGCCATGGATTAAAGATAGTTTGAAAGATGACGACTTATTCAATGATATTAAAGACATTGAGGAAGGAATCACAGATGATCCAGACTTGAAGCTTTTGCTCGCGATCGCAAAACTCAATCCCACTCTCGCACCAACTTATCGACAACATTCTCTGACTGAAGAAGGGTTGCTTGCGATCGTAGATTCCGGAGATACGGATACTATTCACTGGCTACACAATTTTCAGGTTTTAAGCGTTTATGGCGAGCAAACCCAAAAGTTGCGATATCTAGAAATTGATAAGGCTTGGCGTGAATCAATTACTCAGGCACAGGAGCTTCTGTCCAAAGTCCAGTCCTCCGAAGAGGTAACAAACGATCTAGGTCAGTGGGGGCAAAATACTTTTTCCGTGAGAGGAAATTTATTAAAATACTCTGTTTCTGAAAGGCAAAAAATAGAATTAATTAAGCTAGTATTACAGGCGTTATCTCCTGAAGCAAGGGAATGCAAATGGTTTAACTCAATGGTTCCAGAAAGCCTAGAGGATGCCCCAACTTCGAGACTATATATACTGTTTTTAACGGCTCCTATTGCTAAACACATTACGGAGAAGGCACATAAGCAGCATGTAGACACATCTCTAAAGATTGTCACGCCTATTCGAGAAGTCCTAGACAGCATAGAGTCAGGAAACAAAGAAGTATATGAGAAATTCTTTTCCGATACTTATCTTGAAAAATTGACAACTATATCAGCAATAAAATCAAAACAGTCCTTAATAGAACGTAAGGAACAGCTAGCAGCAGTCGTCAAAGAGATTCCATTAGTATGTGAAAATATCAATAGTTATCTGAGGAAGAAGGAAGAAGAGCTAGTCTCGAAAATCAGAGAGTTTGACATCACAATATCTAGCAGAGATTCTAAAATACGAGAAAGACGTCAGGAAATTGTCAGGAAAAATCAAGAAATGAGCTCTCGCCAGGCAAAGCTCAAGGAATTGCGAGAGGAGTTGGCGCAGACAGGTTACTACAAACAAAAAAGAGACCCTCAGCTTCAGAAATCTTTTTCCTCTCAGACCTTCTCAAAAGAGATATCTATATTAGTCTTTGTATTATTAATGCCAGCTATGGGAATTTCCTTACTCGTTCTTCTTACATTGCAAACATCAGCACTTTTTATATTCCTAGTATTACTTGTCGTCGCCGTCCTGTTCTTTCTTTGGTGCTCAACTCAATTATCCTTAAAACCCAGTAGAATAGAGAGTCTACGTCATGAAATAGAAGCTTTATCGTCGATTGTTCCTCCTTCAACAGGGAAATCTGACTCACTGCAAAAGGATATTGATTCTCTGGAAAGCGAATTGGTGGATATGCGCAGAAATCGCAGTGCATGCAAGAAAGAGCTCAACGACTTAGCCCGCGTATCCAATTCTGTCCAAGCTTTGATTGGCTCTATTCCTAATTCTCTTCGAGATGAGATGCTTCCTGGTGATATAAAGTTAGAACTCGTGTTTATTCATGGCAATAGATTTAAGATGGGATCACCCTTAGGTCAGAGATGTAAGAACGAGCAGCCGCCACATGACGTGATGGTTCAATCACTAGAAATGAGTCAGTATCCAATAACACAAGCTCAATGGCAGGCTGTAGCAGCTCTGCCACAAATAGTCAGGAGCTTATCCGCTAACTGCTCTTATCATCGGGGAGATAATTTACCGGTAGATAATGTGTCTTGGGATGAAGCAATAGAGTTTTGTAAGCGTCTTTCTGCCCATGCAGGAAAAACCTACACTCTCCCAAGTGAAGCACAGTGGGAGTATGCCTGCAGAGCAGGAACACAAACTTTCTATTCATCTGGAGACGACATAGAAGCAAACTGTAAACACAAGGGACCAGAACAGACGTCGCCAGTGAATAGTTATCCCAAAAATAGCTTTGGACTTTATGATATGCATGGAAATATTTGGGAATGGTGCCTCGATCATTGGCATGATAACTACACAGGGGCACCAATTGATGGAAGTGCTTGGTTGACGTCGCAAGAACGCAGTGCACGATTGCTACGAGGTGGCGCATATCATGTGGTTCCAGAAAACTGCCGTTCGGCTTATCGCTTCAGCTCAAAACCTGATAGCCGTGCTTCATATATCGGTTTTCGCATTGTCTGCCCTATCGAAGAGAGGAGTGCAGTCAGGGTAACATAGGAATTTTCTCTATGATAGAAAACCTATAAAAACAATGAATGGTTCTCATCTCCAGATTGCTCGTTCGTATATGCAAAAAATAAATTGTTTAGATAAAGGTCGAGGCAGAAAGTATTCAGCTATGGAAAAAGATACGCGTGAGAATAGAAACTTTCAAACAAGGCGAGATTCATCTACGGAATCCGCAAATAGAACGAGAAGAGATGGATATCCCTTAGAGACGTTAAATGTCGCTGCCAATGAAATTCAGCAAGATAATCTACTTAATTTAAATAATAGAGAGGAGTCTTATCCTTCTACGACTTTAGATAAAAAATACTCGAATGAGAATAGTCGACCTCTTCCTCCTGTACTGAATCATCTTTACTGTAAGGTTGAGGCACTACCAACTCAGGGTGCGGAAGCAGATTTATATGTAGTGGAAGAGCGTGTTTCGGGGAATAGATACGTGCTGAAGCACTATCGAGAGGGCATTATTCCTAGTGAAGAAGTTACTCAAGCTATTCAAAATCTCAGTGAGGAGCATAATGACTATTTTATTCAGGTTATTAACTATAGTTACTCTCAACAATTATCTTACGAAGTCTTAGAGTATTTAGAAGAAGGATCTTTAGCTAACCTACTAGCTCAAAATGAACGGCTGAATAAGCAACAGATATCTGATGTGCTGACGCAGCTAAGCACATCTATCGATATCCTCCATAAAAATGGAATTGTCCATAGAGATTTAAAGCCAGGTAATGTTCTTATTAGGCAACATTCTCCACTAAAACTAGCGTTAATCGACTTTGGGATATCTTCAGCACTGAATGATTTCTCGGTTGTTGTTACGTCTACAAGTCGCACCCTAGCTTACGCACCACCAGAAGCAATGTCGGGAAAAGTAAGTCTTGCATTCGATTTCTGGTCTTTAGGTATTATCTTAGTTGAGTTGTTGACGGGGAGGCAGCCCTTTGAAGGGCTCTCGGATTTTTCTATTAATTCATATTTAATCGAGAAATCAGTTGATCTCTCTAATATTACTGATCAGCGATGGAATAACTTATGCCGAGGATTATTGCTCCGTGATTCACAACATCGGTGGGGGAAAGCAGAAATAGATAGATGGATAACGGGCGAGGCGCTGACAGTCCATACAGATAGCTATCAAACTAATATAAAACCCTATATCCTAAACGGTAAGCAGTGCTATTCAAAATCAGAACTGGCAATAGTACTGGTTGAGAATTGGGAAGAAGGCATCAAAAGGCTTAATAGAGGAGAGCTCCATAAATGGATTGATGAGGATTTAGATGATAGAGATCTCTACAACAGGGTGTTAGATATAGATGCGCTGAAGATATATGGAGAAGATGGTCACAGGTATATTGAAAGAAATCTTGAACCAAATGTAAAGCTTTTGCTCTTGATATCCGATCTTGATCCTGACCTTAATCCAGTGTATGGAAACTACTCTCTTTCACCTGCTGGATTACTTTCAATAGCAGAAGCTGAAAATAATGCTGTCATTGATTGGCTAGAGAAATATCAAGTTTTAAAAGTTTATGGTGAACATATCGCAAATAATGAATATATCGAGATACATAACAAGTGGAGATTTGAATTAAAAAATGTACAAGCTAAGATAGAAGATATACGAAAAAATGAGAATATATCAAGAGATTTACTAACTGAAAAAGATGCCTTTTTGCATATTCGCAGTATTCTCCTAAAATATGCTGTCTCCGATGATTTAAGTTTTCAGCTATGGAAAAATGCCAAAGATATTATCAATTCTGAAGCAGGTATATGCGATTGGCTGCGAGAATTAGGTGAGAATATTGAAGAGAGCTCAAGCATTTCCAGTTCATATCTCATAGTACTATCAGAGCCTGTCGCGAAACAACAAGCCCAGGAGAAAATCAAACAATCTGTACTTTCAAGCAAGGCTCTTGACAAACACACTAAATATATAGAGAACTCCATGAAGCATATAGCTTCAACCGATAAGACATTATATGAACTTTGTCGCCCCTCTTCGGAGTCAATTATCGACGCCGCTTTTTTTCTATCGGAGGAGAAGGCAATTGTATCCACATCTGATTTCAATCGACTTAAAGAATCTAATTATTCCAGACTTCAGCATCTGTGGGAGTTGAACATAATAATCTCAAACTATATTGACAACAAATGGAAAACTATAATTGATAGTGACAACTACCTAGCTTCTATTGATTCTTTGAGAAAGACCCTTTCCCTTTCAAAAGAGGCAGTTATCTCAAAGGCTTTACCTGGGAAGTCCCCCTTATGGAGCAGTATATTCAAAAATATTTTTTCTCTCAAACCTAGAAAAAAAAGAACGTTTATAATCGTTTCTTTACACATAGCCATTAATTGTCTGTGGTGTATTGGTATTACCGTATTTCTAATTTTGAAGAGTATTCCAGAGCTCATCGGCGGTCTTGTAGATGGCGGAGGATGTCTTTCTCTTATCTCCGGCAGTGCCATGTTATTGTATTTTATAATGAGATTTCCTATGTTCTCTATCTCAATATTTGTTTTAGTTTATCTTATAACCTTTGCTATTGAATGCTCTGAAAAAATAAAAATTTTGTCTCTTCTCGATTTGATTAAGAATGTGGAAAGAGCTGAAAACGCACTGAATAGTAGTGGATATAATGAAAGCATGGAAAAGATAATCTTAGAGGAAAGTCTTAAAGATAAGCAATATGTAAAGAGAGTCGAAGACCTTCATCACGAATTTTCAGGCATAGCACATGAGATAGAGAGTAGTCTTATTAGAGTTATTGCGAAATAGTAGAGAAATAGGCCAGAGCTTTCCTCCTTTCCGTTTTGACTTATGCAGCCTCTAGGTAGAAGTTCCATAGTCCCGCTTCGGTGACTATCAACCGGTCATCGAAGTCCTTTTTACGGTGGCGGTATATTGTAATGACCCCCAAAATTAGGACAGCGCCTAGAGAGCGTAACCCAAAGCCCCTCTGGGGAAAGAATCATAGCCAGCCGTCAAAGACTCCACAGCCGCGAACGTGAGGCCAAAGTCGTGCCAGCGGTAGTAGTCGGTCGCCAGTGCAACATCAGCGAGGCGAGCCCTTGCCCCCACTAGCGCCACGAATTCCTCAAGCAGCCCCATCAGCCCCACAGCCGCAACGCATCAGGTAACCCAAAGGCTCGTCTATCAGTAAGGCGAAAAGCACAGCGATCGCGTGTTCTGCACCAACCCAGGCAGGCAAACAAGAAGAGACTCCCCAGCCCCGAATAGCGCCAGAGCAAACTAATCTCCGTTGCTCACCTCCGCCTGAAATCCCAAGGCATAACCGGATTAGCCTGTGACCAAAAGACCAGGCCATTCTGCTGCGAGATCGCCTCAGCCGCCAGATACGCTTCAGCATCACAGTTGCCCAAATACTGCCGGTAGACGACGGCATGGCCACTGGCCACCAACGCAAGATTGACGTTACTGCCTTGGTGAAATATTTCTGCCACCAACCGGCCATAGCGATCCGTCTCGACCGGACGCAGGGAAACGATTGTGTTGACCGGCAAAAGTGACTGAAGCTGTTGCCTTGCAAGTTCTCCATATACTCCTTGCCTGAGCTCAGGGGCATCAATGCAGCTCAACCTCACGGTGGTGGTTTCGTCGCCTCGTCGCACCCGAATGGAGTCGCCATCGCCAACCGAAACGACAGTCCATTCCTCGGCAGAGACGGTTGGCGCGGGTGTTGCTGAGCCACCGTTATGACAGTGGTAAGTGCCACTGCTCCGATCAGTGTGGCAGCCCTCGGCATTCGTTCGGCCAGGATGCGCTTGGGCCGCAAAGCTAAGTGAGCAAGCGAGCAGCAGTGAGATCGCGCTGAGGGAACTGCGGAAGAAAAGGCTCATGTTATCAAGCAGAAGTACGTGGGAGATTGCGTTAGTTTACCGACCTAATGGCCGCAAGCTATTGGAATTTCTAACCTTATCTAACCGGTTGCTAGGATGACATCCGAACTTAGACGGGTAGGCTATCTTCAGTCTGCTGCGTCTGCCGCTTAGCGCCAACCCCTGCACCAACTGCCTGCACCAACCCCCCTGCTCCAATGCCCAAGATTCCCGCCTGCGATCGCTGCTTTTACTACCTCCAAAGCCCTTACCTTATCTGTGCTGTGAACCCCTGTGGGCCAGTGGGCAAAACCTGCAAAGATTTCAGCGGGATCGCCCCATCTGCCGCAGCACCCGAAAGGCAACCCTTAGGCGGCGGCTACTACGCAGGCGATTGGATACCCCAGCCATTCCCTGCGCTTACTACAGCAGAACAGCTCTCGTTGCTAGACGAACACCCGCAGTTCACAGGCCGCTGTCCCAATTGCGAGATGCCGATAGCAGAATCAGCAGAAGGGCAATGGAAGTGCGGGCATTGCGAGTGGGCAGCGTCCGCAGCAATTGCTGATAGCTAGGGCATTCTAAGCCCGTCGAATATTAGAAATCGCATGATTCTAGAGTGGCCCCACCCGCAGATTGACCAGGACTGGGACAGTGGCAAGCATCAATGGCGAGAAATTACGCCGTTAGCCTACCAGCAGCTACTAAAGGCAACGACACTGCTATACAGAGTGCGGGATGCGTTCATGCAGGCAGAGCCGGTTGATGTTTTAGCAGGTGGCGATGGCCTCTATGTCTGCTGTAAGGAGGAGCAAGGGTTCTACTTCGCTCGCCTGCTACCTGGCAATGACTGGTGTAAGCGAGATTCCCTGCCGGTGCCGCTACCCAAAGCCGGAGCCGACCTATGGTCAGAGTCTTTCAAAGGAGAATTCTAATGGGTATTCGATGGCGGCGAATCCTTCCGATAATGCTGCCTGTTGCCTTGATAGCGATTCTCTAGGAGAGAGGCTTCGCCATCGCATTCTCGGTGTATGTTTCCTCTCGGCCCACGACCTACTGCGTGATTGTCAACGAACGCCTACAAAAGACGATCAAGGCGTCAGGAAAGCGCTGCACTGAACTGTCGTCAGAAGAAGAGGCGGTTGTCTTTACCCCCGATGGTGCTATGGGGTGGGCGAAAGGAACTCATGGCGCAATCTCTGAGTTGTATTGCCTTGTCGGTAAATGAACTTGGGGCTGGTTCTTGGCTAGGTGGCTAATTGGCTGTGGGTGCGACAGCAACTGAATGCGGGTGTCTTCGGGAACTGAGGAGGATAGGCTAGGGCTCACGTTAGCGATGGCGATTAGGAAGGGGCAGCCATTCAGCCTACCTGATTTCAGCGGAAGTGTAACCCTAGTTTGAGCCACGCCTCACGATCCCCCATAACATCTATGATTTAAAAAAACAGCAAGCTGTTAGTTAGTCAGAGATTTTTTTAGGGAGTTTTAAGTATATAAACTTCCTAGAAAAAACAAAAATGACTCAATCAATTGATGATCCCATCATACCTCTGAATAAAGAGATTGCGGATCAAATAGTAGAAAACACAAGCAAAATAAGACGACTAGAGCCAGCTGAGCCTCCTAGATTGATAAGTGACTGGGTCGTGTGGGAAATGAATACATGCATCGACACAAAAGGAGAAAAGTTTACCACTGCACAACTTCACGATTGTCTAAAATATAATTTGGGAAAAGAAAGAACACCGATTGAGATGTTTTTTGCAGAAAACGCCTGCTGGATTATAGAAGGACTACAGGGAAGAAGAGCTAGAGTTGATAACGACTTAAGAGCTAGGGTTGTTGCAACATTAAAGGGTTCTCCATATACGGATATGCAGTTCATTGCCGGGATTGATTACTTTGGCGATTCTAACTGGGCTGATGTTCAAATGATGCTGATCGTACAACCTCAAAAGATAGAGATACCACCTAAGCCTTCTCAACCTCAAAAACCGAATGCTGAACCCCTTATTCCAAATGTAATGCTCGCTATTGTAGCCATTTTTGCCGCCCCGTGGTTATTGGGGAGCGTATTTATGAAAATTATTGGATTACTCGTATTAGGAGGAACTATTTTTCTATTCCTACAGTCGAACGAAAATGTGCAGAGGGCGAATAGAAGATACGGGGATATGATCAGTACATATGAGCAGAAACTTACCCGCTGGGAAGCTGACCATAATGAAATAATCCGGGATAAAGAGGAATTAACAGATCATAGATTGTCCAGAAGCTTTAAGCTAGATGACTTGCGAGTCTTTCACACAGTCATGGTTCGTTCGGTAGCAGCGTTGGTGAACAAGCATCTAATTGAGAAAGGTGCCGTCGTTCAAGACACCGTTGAGAACAACGACGCAGCCGCCGCCATCTCTAGCAGCAAGTCTATCTTTGATGACTTTTGATATCCATCAGTTTGTTTTCTCACTGTTGGCAAGATTAGACCCTCATCTTGCTATCTAAAACCATTTAAGAGTAATCTTTCCTATTTTCAGGTTGAAAGATTACTCAACTGTTCTTTCAGACTCATAACTATGTCCAGCGTTAGCTATTGGAAAGGTTCTGCACCTAGCAAGCAAGCAGCGCAGGTTACTGATACCTATCAATTCACAAAAGTGACTGTATTTAAGGTACAGGCAATTCCTGATTTCGCTTCCGGGCGATTTCGAAAAATGGAGCATCTGGAACCGGCTGCAAGGGTCGGTTTTATTGCGGGCTTACAAAAAAGCTTACTTAAGGGAATGGCTTACTTTAGTCAGACACAGTATGAAAACTCGAATGGAGCGGTTGTTTGTGGCTACAGCCTTAAAATACTGTATAGCCCAGAGAAAAAGAGCAGCGGAGCTGCGACAGCAATATATCTTGTCGGCAGAGTTTCTACGAACGTAAACAGTGCACTTGCAAATGCGCTGCAGACGAAACAGCATTCCTATATCAAAAGCTTACTAACATCCCAACTCTACAGGTTTGCAGAACTTCCAGTCTGTAATGCATGGATTCCTCAATGGTTGAGTCCAGTATCATCAAGCCCTAGCTGTTACGAAGTGATCAAATCAGAAGAAGTGCTTCAATGGTTAGACGAAGAGGACAGTAAGTTCTTTTATTCGCCCGGTGACTTCCAGGTTAATAAGGGCAATGACATGATTGCTCTATTTGAACAGTTACAGGCTTATAAGCGTGAAGTATGCGTAGATATAACGCTTGTACCTACTGTCGTAGAAGGTTATGAGAAAAAAGTTATCTCTCGCTATATTGAAGCACTGACAAAAGCTAGTAGAGGCATCGGAGAAGAAGAAATAGATCCTGACAGCAACACTCAGAAAGCCAAGCTGGTTTATGAAAACATAAAGAAACAGTACTATTTAGGCACCGTGTTTCTGTACAGCTTTAGAGCATTTTCGCCTTGTGAAGATACCTGTCATAACGTTGCTAATATACTAGCGGCCTGTGGAACAGCAGGCGGAATGATTCCCAGGATTGTAGAAGTAAATGATAGAGACTATGCTAAATCAACGATGCTCAGTCACAATATCAATGAAAAAGCCTGCTTTAGGGGGATTTGGGATCTAGATGCCTCGCTGCACAACATTGCCGGTTTTTCTGCACCCCAAACGCTCAAAAGGCTTCATAGGCTATTAACACTAGATGAAGCATCGGCCTTCTTTAGATTCCCGATTCCACTTAACCAACCTTGTTCAGGCATTGCCTACGACACGGGCACATCCAGATTCTCCACTGCGAAAAGCCAACCTGCAGGCAATGAGTATGTCAAAGAAAGCAAGACTATTGATCTAGGAACGTTCTATCGGAACCAACCTACTGATGAAGTTTGTGAGTTTGACATTGAGCAGTTAAAGACGCACATGCTTATTGTAGGCGGCTCCGGTAGCGGAAAAACTACTACAACCTTCAATATTTTGTATCAGCTTTGGGAGAAGCACAAAATTCCTTTCATTGTGTTTGACCCCAAAATCACACCAGAATATAGATACTTAAAGAAGTTGAAGTCTTTTAAGGATGACCTGCTAATATTTACGCCTGGGCAAGAACTCATCGCGCCTTTTCGGATGAACCCTTTTGAGGTAATAGAGGATATCCCAGTGCAAGAACATATATCTAGAGTGTTCGACTGCTTTATAGGTGCGTTACCAGTAGAAGATCCGCTGCCCTCATTCATTATGAAGGCTATAGATAAAGCCTACGAAGACAAAGGCTGGGATATTGCTTACAGTCGCGGGCAATCGCAGGCAACTGAGCGAGCATTGGCGTTTCCGAGCATGGAAGAACTACGTACCCTGGCTCTAGAATTTGCACAAAAAAACTATGGAAAGGATAGGCAGATTGGAGACAGAGTAAAAGGCGCTCTAGATACAAGGTTGTATCGACTGACCTCTAACAGCGGCGTGGCAAAAATGTTCCGTACATTGACTCAGCTACCACTCAAAACGCTTATGACTAAGCCAATTGTCTTTGAGCTAGGCGGCTTGAACGAAGAGGAACAAGCACTGTTTTCACTCTTCATCTTGACTTTCATATTTGAATATGTTCGAACCGAAAGGGTTGGAAAATTTTTAGCAGGTGAAGACACGGAAGAAAGAGCTACAGATTTGAACTTGCGTCATGTTATTTTAGTAGAAGAAGCACACAATATACTAGGACAAAACGAGGATTCGTCGGGGGGATCTAGTTCACAGGTAAAAGTGATCGATAAATTCGCTCAAATCATGAGAGAGATGCGATCAGCCGGGGAGGGCGTGATTGTTGTGGATCAATCACCAGCTGCTCTGTCACGGTCAATTGTTGATGCCACTAACTTGAAGCTGATGCATCGTTTGCCATCTCCAGACGACCGAGAGTACTTAGGTCGTGCGATGTGCCTGTCTGAAGGAGAAACAAAAGTTTCTGGTATTTTCTCGGCAGGGCAAGGATTCTACTACGTGCCGGGATGGGATAGAGCGCAAAGAGTCGATACTACTAACTTCAAAGAAACCAACTTAGAAGTGTCAGAAGTACTCAAAAGCCCTATGCCTGATAGCGAAGTCGCTGAGTCTATGCGATCACAAGTAAGTACTTTGTTTGATGTCACATTCAGAGGTTCGCCTACTCGCACTTTGAGAAGTTTAGAAGAAATTGCCAGCGTTAAAAAACGCATAGCCAGCCTCATAGACATCTTAAAAAATACAGATGACAACGACACAGAGATTAGGCAGGGGATTCAAGAACAGATTGACCAGGAAAGGAAAAGCCTTGAGATATAAATAGCCCGCCAATCAAACTTTTTCCTATCAACACAAGTTATGTAAGGACTCTAAAAATGGACTGCGGCAGCCAGAATGACTCAATTGACTCATTGATGAGCGATATTGATGATGTGGAAGAGAAGATAGATAAGCACTGTGAAAAAATAGAAGATATTGAGAAGGATATTACGGGGTTGGAAAGCGAGCGAGAAAAGCTTACGGTCAGTCTGAGCAACTTAGGTGGTGAAGCATTAGCGAAAGTTAACGAAGCTATTGATGAAGCTATAAGTAAAAAGAAAGCTGAAATTGATAACGTTAAAGAAGAGCTAGAGAGCATTGGTTCGGAGCTACAAGGCAAAAAAGATCAGGTAAGTAAGGAAATATCTCAGCGAGATACTGCTATAGATGACCTGTCAAGAGCCGAAATTAATTTTTCTGCTTCTGAGTTAAGCTCTGCGCAAGGCGACGTTCAGCAGGAAAAATCGGAGCTAGCTGGGGTCGAGTCGAGAATAGAAGTGCTCCTAGATAAACTCGATGGAGTAATGGACTCAAAAAAAAACTAGATTCTCAGGCTAGTGCTATGCAGCAAGCCGCTGACGATTTAATTGGCAGTGCTAAGGGATTTTTCGATAGTGTCAAAGACGGTGCCACAAAGATTACGAGCGTAGTTTCCTTGAGTGTTTTAGTACTAGCAGGCATCGTTTTAAAGGACGCTGAAACGCCTGCAGAAAAGTTGTTTGAAACCCTCGGCATAATTCTCGAACTGAAGGAGAGAAGTCAAGATTTGATTGGTAGCGTGAAGGATGATAGACAGGCGATGGCAGATATGACGTTTGACAATATAAGCCATAGCTACGAAGAAGAAGAGATAAGAAAAAGAAGAAAATTACAAAAAGATATAGAATCCGCAGGTAATTCTGCAAACCAGCCAAAGACTAGTAAATAATCTTGGCTCAATAGCTGTTTCTGGGATGTTGCACAGTATTAGTCTCACGCGCTAGCGTGACATCAATAGCAGCCTACCCAGAGCCCCCAATGTTAACGCTTTCGCCGCAGAGTCGCTGAATGATATATAGGCGTTTCAGCTATTTTGGCAAATATTTCCCAAAGGTCTATTAATGACACAAGAACGGGAATGGTCTTATAAAACCCATTTGATTTGACATCTTTTCCTATGATGATTTCTTTTGCATAAAGCCGTCACTCGTTGGCTCAGTAGCAAAGCCTGTTCAGCGAAACTATTTCTATCAACCGAAGTTAAATCGGCTACAGAGGCAGATCTCAAATGGGTTCTATAGCGCTACCTATATGAGGTAAAAGCCACTACCCTGAAAAGCGGTTTGCGCTATTTTTAAGATTTGCTTCGCCGTAGGTTTTATATCTAGATCACAAATGGCCTTCGCGATAGTCGCTAGCGTAGGTCATCACGCAGACGATACGAAATTCGCGATGGGCTTCGCAATCGGAGCCGATTCTTTGATACTTGGAATTAAGCAGCGTCTGGCGGTGTCCTCGATTAGGGACATTGTCATCAACTAGGAGCTGAATGATGTGCCATTCGGCAAGGGGCGCATGGCCATAGCTAATATTTTCTCCGGCTATATCGCCTACGGCGAGATCCCAACTACCATAGCGATTAATTCGGGTAAAAGGGTCGCTGCCATCAGAACCATAGTGACCAGTTAATCCTTTATCTCCAAGATCTGCCGCATGATCGTTCGCGCCTTGAGCCATACCGTTGGAAGCTAACAAGGGGAAAAGTGGCCTGGTAGATTGGAGGACTGAGATCGCTTCATCCAATGCCGCAACACCTTCTACAACTTCTACAATGGGATGACCTGGGACTTTCACCAAGTTTTGTTCATAATAGGGACGGAGAGCGATTAGCTTTTCAGCATAAGCAGATGGATCGGCTCTTAATAAATTAGTTTCGGCAATCAACTCACTAGATAGGGTAGAAAGTTGACTTTCAGTAGGACTGCCAAACCAGGTTGATTCATCTACCGCAATTACGCCCTGATTTTGACTAAGTGCTGCATTACTATCATTAGTCGGTAAGGCAGCGACCGGTTCGGCTTGGCTTGCGTATTGCGTAGCATAGGCCATGACACAGAGCGGTTTACCATTAACACCAACACCACAAGCTGTACCAAAGCTGGTGATGGCTGGACTGAGGAGTGCATCTTGGGTAGCCCGACTGCGGTTGCCATCGTCAAGGACTAAGGCCGCTACGATTGTTTCTGCACTACCAAAGCCTTCACTCAGAATTTCATTGAGCAAACCGCCTTCTAACGAACCATAGCGTTCGGCTCTAGATAGAGATGTACTGCCATCTAAGCCAGAGAGGGTGAACCTGTTATGAGCGAGCAGTTCGTCAAGGTGAGTATTGGTAGAGTGAAGTAAGCCTTGCGCTAGCATCAAAGGCGGTACGGGATGCCGTTGAGACAAGGCTGAAATAGCTCCTTCGAGGGCTAAAATACCTTCTACGGTACGGATGCCGCGTTCTCCTGGCAATCTGAGGGTTGTTCCTTCATAGTAGGGCCGCAAGCTCTCAAGCCAATCTGCATAGTCCGCAGGAGAGGTGCGGAGACGGTTGATTTCAGCCAAGATGGCTTCGGCAGACGCGACTTGAGAAAGTTCGGCTTGTGCGATGTGCTGATAAGAGTTCTCAGCAGATGGGAAGAGATGAGAGATATCAAGTTGAGTAAGGACGTCGGGCTCTGCAAGCTGAGTCACCTTGTTCATAGCGTTAGCTGGGAGAACAAATTCACCAAGCAATAGTGCAATTGCGACGGCAAGTTTCGAGAAAAAAGAACGACTTTGAAAGCTCTTTCTTAGTGTGAGATTATTTATGCGAGAGTTCTTAAGATAAAATTGTGACAGATGTTCCTTTGCCATAGCCTAATAAAGCTCTCCGTTAATTTAGCAATAGAAATATTGATTGACCCGACAATTAAATAAATCCAAGAGATGAGGCAAAGAACCTATACCTCTTGAACTCTGGCCTAAAAACAATGCTTATTTAATTGCCGGATCAATACATTGGCAGTCTGAATAATGCCTTAATCTTTCCTGTTACTGTTATTACCGACCATATCATTCACTACCTCAGAGTATTTACGCTACGTCCGACACTCCGCCCTTTGAAGGGTCACACTCAGGTATTAACGATCGAACCCTTTTCCGGAGAGGTTTTCATTGCCTTGTAATTCAAAAAAACTACAAGGTGTTAATTCTCAATTAAGGCTGATGATTGATAATTTTGACAGAGGAAATGGCTGTGATCCTTATTGCTTTGTTTAAATACTCAATGTGCTAGTTGAAAGTGCGGAATGTGGGCTGTGTAGAAGGCGTGTACATTTTTTATTGAAATTTCTCATACATTTATCGAGAGTTTCTAAAACAAAATTGGGTACCCACCTATAACTTTAACTTTGCTTACAAGGTGACTAATCGGCTATACGTATAGAACAAGAGCAAAACTAATTCGACGGATGGGTTGACGGGCGCGTTTGGGTTCGAAGGCTTCGTAGAAGGCTCCTTTCGTGTGGGAGTGTTCAGAAAAACGCGTTCGATCAGCCTGAAACCCTTGATTCATTTTCCAAAGAACTAGGATTTACACAAAAATCTGAACACTCCCGCGAACGTAAGGCCAAAGTCGTACCCAGCGGCAGGGCAAACGCATACTCCTTTAATCCATCTAAAATGCCTATCAACAGGAGCTTACAGCTGCACAAGGAAAATTGGTTGTTGATACCATTCTCAATAGCAGGCCACTGAAACCCTTTATTCTCGTTCTGGCAGCTCAGACTCACAAGTTTTGAGGTTTGGGCTATGAAGGCTGAAAGCCTCATGTAATAAAGAACTAAGCGTTTTCATGTAGTATGCGTTTGCCCTGTACCCAGCGGTGGTCAGTCGCCAGCGCAGCATCAGCGAGGCGAGCCCTTGCCCATAAGGTTCATTGGTGATCAACCGCTGGCACAACAAATTTCTCAAGCAGCCCCATCAGCGACATAGCCGCAACGTATCAGGTAAACCGAAGGTTCGTCCATCAGCAAGACAATAAGGCGCAGCCTTCTTTATAAGGGCAATTTTCTAGCTAAACGAATCGCATAGCACAGCTGCGATTTAGGGCCTAGTTGAAGGAGATCTGCCAGTTCTCATAAATGGGACAGTTCGTTGCATCAACTTAACTAACGACCAAGATTTTTCTTCTGCAACAACTGGGCCTACTCAGGATTAGGCCCGACAGAGTCAAAGATCGGCGATGCCGCGCTTGAGCGCGACAAGGACAGCCTGTGTGCGATCGCTCACATTTAGCTTCCGCAAAATGCCGTTGACGTGAAACTTGACGGTGCCTTCGCTAACGTTGAGAGTAGCAGCAATCTCCTGATTGGATTTACCCTCAGTGATCAGCAGTAGGACTTCACGTTCTCGATTAGTGAGTTGGGGATTGGTCAGGCGTTCCGCTAGGCGGGTACCCACCTCAGCGGGGATGTACTTCTGTCCGGCATGAACCCGCTGAATGGCATCTATCAGCTCTTGGCGGGTGACGTTTTTGAGTAGGTAGCCTCGGGCTCCGGCACTGAGGCCGCGATAGATATCTTCATCGCCATCATAAGTGGTGAGGATGATGATGCGGGCATGGAGACACTTCTGTCGGATAGCGGTGATCGCATCCACTCCGCCCAGTTCCGGCATTTTTAGATCCATCAGCGCCACATCGGGCTGATATTGACGAAATAGCTCAACGGCTTCCGTGCCGGTACTGGCTTCAGCGACGACTTCGACCCCTGAAGCGGATTGGACAATCATCACCAGACCAGAGCGCACCACGGGATGATCATCGGCAATTAAGACGCGAATGGGGAGAGGGTTCATGATCGGATGATCCGCAACGGCTGGGTAGCGGGCTGAGAGAGAGAAGGGTATACGCTGTCTTTGACGTTTAAGTTGCCGCTGACCATTGCTTCCTTGCGGGGTTGTCATGAGTGTTTCTCGACCTCTCCTGAACTCAAGAGGGCTTCGACGAGAATTTGGGTGCCCTGCCCTGGCGTGCTGGAGAGGCTCAGTTGTGCACCGATGCGATCGCACCGCTCATACATGCCCACCAGTCCAAAGCCGCCGTTGAGAGGGTCAAGAGTACGGGGTGGAACGAAACCTATGCCGTCATCACAGATTTGCAGGAGAATGCGATCGCCTGCGTAAGTCAGATCGATTGTGATGGTTTGGGCCTGGGCATGTTTGAGCGCATTGGTCAGGGCCTCTTGCCCAATGCGCAGCAGATTCATGCCGAGAAAGGGTGGCAGTGGGCCAGGTGGGCCGTCTACGTTCACTTCAATTTGGGTAGCGGTATTGCGGCTCATGTACTCTACACTCTCGTAGAGTAGTTGAGCCAATTCGGCGTATTCAGCAGCTGGCGGATAGAGCGCCCAAACGGAGCGACGCGCTTCGGCCAGGCCCGTTTCGGCCAGACATTTGAGGTGGTCGAGGATGGTGCTAACGGCGGGGGAATCTTGCCCCAGTAGCGGTTTAGCCACTTCCACTTGCAGTGAAATACCGGTAAACGTCTGAGCTAGCGTGTCGTGGATTTCGCCCGCCATGCGGTTGCGTTCCTCTAAGATGGCTGCTTCTCTGGCATCGTCGGCCTGGGTTAGGGCTTGCTGCGTCCGTTGCCGCTGAATCGCATTGCCGATGCAATTAGCAGCAATCTTCAGAACGGACAGTTCCGACAGATCTCGTTGTTTGACATCTTGGCAATCGTCGAAGATTAAGAATCCCCAAATCTGTTCCTCCAAGCGAATAGGGACACAGTAGATGGCTTTAGCCTCGACGGCTTCAAAGACGTCCCAGAAGGCTTCTGGCCACTCTCTCAATACGCCCCCAAACCCATCACTCTGGACTAACTGGTGCAGAAAATCCTCGGCCCCGTCACTGCTGATACGCGAAGAACTGGGATGAGAGATCTGCGGAATGATGCCTTCTCTGACCCATTCATGGCTGATCACGGAGTAAGCAGGATAAAGCGATGAATGATAAATGCATTCCAAAACTTTGACGCGGTCAGTGTCTAAGGCTTCCCCGATCAGTTGTAAGACAGTATTAACGGCATCATCAAAGTTTGCCGTAGAAAGAAGGGTGTTGGCGGCGATCGCAGTGGTTTCTAGCAGGCGATCACGGCCTTGTAAAACTTCATTGGCCTGTGCCAGTTCCGCCCCCCGCTGCTGTTCAGCCTGGAGGAGCGCTTGCTGCGTCCGCTGGCGCTGGATGGCACTACCAATGCAATCTGCGGTGATTTTGAGCACTGAAAGCTCGACGGCATGGCGCTGTTTGTCGGCGTGGCAATCGTCAAAGCCGATCGCGCCCCAGAGCAATCCTTGGACAAAAATCGGAATGGCATACAGGCCCTGAACTCCGAGTTCTCCCTGGATGCTGCGGAAGGGTTCGGCGAGGTCTTCGATGTAACAGCTCACTGGTTTCCCCTGGTTGAGCTGGTGCAGAATGTCTTCGGTGCCGGCAAAAGACCCTTGCATCAGTTCCGGATAGGCCATTTGCGATCGCGTGCCGGGAGAAGTCCATTCATACAGGACTCGCCAATGGGGCAGAGAATCAGATGGCTGCAGGAAAAACTCGATGACCGTAACCCGATCGGTGTCCAAACTCTCGCCAATTAGCTTAAGCACCGTATTGACTGCCCGATTAAAGTCCTGGGTGGTGAGCAGGTTATTGGCTGCGATTGCGCTGACTTCCAAGAATCGCTCACGGGTTTGCAGGTGCTTGAGCGATTGTTGCAATTTAGCATTGAGTTGCTCTAGAGCGTAGGCTCTTTCTTGTTCTGCTGTTAGCAGCGCTTGCTGAGTTGTTCGAAGTTCGGTGATGTCAATTTGAGTGGCCCAGCCACCGACAATATAGCCATCAGTAAGGGTATAAACACCGCTGTTGAGGAAATACCGCGGCTGTCCAAGGTGATCCAGTTCTTCTGTTTCTAGGTTGTGGCAACGATAGCCATTCTTGAGGGTGCTATGAATAAAGGCACTATTCTTGCTCGAATGGGAAACATGCACATCAGGATTTCTCATCCCAATTAGCTGATCGGGGTGGTCTACACCATACATCGCCGCAAAGGCTGGGTTGGCTTTGACCACGCGAATATCACGATAAAGCCGCTCATACTGTTCGGCAATCGGCAGGCTAACAGGACAGGGCGGATCAACCTCAAAGTAATAAAAGCCTTCGCTGCTAAATTCAAATAAGGTGCGAAAGCGTTCTTCAAAGTGAGCCAAGCTATGACTTTCAGAGGGGGGAGGCGATCTTGATTCCGGTTGGTTCTGTTGGTATTGCATGACCTTTGCCTGCAACAGCGCATAAGACTTTTCACAGGCTTGCAGCCGCGCTTTGAGCAGGGTATTTTCTTGTTCTACGGCTGAGAGCCGTTCTAGCAAGTCATTGGCAGAACCTATATCCATTTCGTGAGATCAAGGAAAAAAGGACAATTTCAACCGAAATCTGGGAAAGTTAATCCTCACTATACAATCTCTGAATTTGAGCATCGCCAACGAAAGTACAGCATTATCCTCAACTTTCGTTGGGTTAGGTTCTCAACCATAGGCAAACGAATTTCCAACATAGGGCTAGCGACAGCCAGTGGCAGTTCCCCTAAGCTACTAGAGTAAGTGAATTTACACTCACTTGATCAATATCTATCGAGCGAAGCCACTGGCTTTGCCTCTTCATTGACTAAGGCTACGGCCTGAGTAATGGATGTTAACGAACGACTGTGAGCCTTTACGCTTATAGCTGATTTCATTGAATTCGCCTTTAATCAGTGGCTCACTGAAGCTGCGAAAAGCTGATGTAGCTTCGATGTGCCCGATTTCACTTTTCACCAAATCGCACCGTAAAACACTCACTTTTAGGAAGTTTTCGTCATGAAAGCGCAGCTCACTAAAACTCATGTGTCTGGTTTTCTAGTTGGCTTGCTGACCTCTGGGCTGTTAGTCGCCGCTGTGTCAGCTCAGGAGAACCTGAAGCAGGCATTGAACCCACCAGAGCTAGCCAACTCGCTGCAGTACGGGTACTCCCAGGCGACGACTGCTGCCGCTAACGCCAAACTTGTCCATGTCGCTGGGCAGGTCGGGATATCTGAGGATGGCCCCAACGACTTCGAAAGCCAAGTTGATCGCGCCTTTGATGCGTTGCTAGCAACGCTAGATGTGGCAGGCACCGATGCGGAAAGCGTCGTCAAAATTACGTTGCTGATTGTAGATCACGATGCCGAAAAACTCGCTTATCTGGTGGAAAAGCGCAAGGCGGTCTTTGGCGGTAATCCACCAGCTAGCACATTGATTCCGGTACCGGAACTCTACACCCCTGGCGTCCTCTTTGAAATTGACGCGGTGGCGGTGTCTCCTGCCTCAAATTGATGACCGGTGTTGTATTGAGTGAGCAGGCCAGCGATCATCCGGAAGCGCGAGAGCAGCGGATGCTGCGGTTCGCAACTTTATAACTCAACTGACAAACTGAATCTTGATGTTATTGCAAGACCACACCATAGGAGACTCAGTCATGAATGGCCGAACAATCTTTCTTTTAGCAGCGCTTGCAGGCGGAGCCGTTCTTCCGATTCAGGTGGCGCTCAATACCCTATTGCGTAGCTACGTTGGCGCACCAATGCAAGTGACCTTTATTTCCTATCTGGCAGGAACCCTGACCTCGTTGGTGATTTGCTTCGTTGCGCAATATCCTTTGCCAACCATGACAGCCTTGGCCTCCACTTCTTGGTGGATGTGGGTAGGTGGCTGTTTAGGCACGTTTTACGTCTGGTCAACTATTTTTGCCACGCCCAAGATTGGGGCTGCTCTGGCTCTGGCCCTCACCATTGCTGGACAAATGATTGCGGCTTTGTTCCTAGATCACTATGGGGCGATCGGGTTAATGCGCTATCCCGCTAGCCCAACTCGAATTGCAGGGGTCGTGCTCGTCGTTTTAGGGGTTTCGCTAGTGGCCTATGTCAAGGCCTAGACCGTTTAGAAAGCGGTCAACTTTCCGCTTTCCATCGTGCTTTTCTCAAGATTGTTGCCAGAGCAATGGTGGTTGAGATCGCCAGTTCTGCTAGTCGATTTGATCTTTATCTTAATCTCTATGAGAGACAAAAGTTATGACTCATCTTTTGCATGTAGATGCCAGCCCTCGGGGCGATCGCTCTGTGTCGCGGGCGCTGACCAAAGCATTTATGACGAGCTGGGAGGATCTCCATCCCCACGACCTGGTCACTTATCGCGATATTGGCCGTGATCCGGTGCCGTTAATTGATGAACGCTGGATTGCCGCTGCCTTTTCAGACCCCGCCCAACATACGCCCGAACAGACGGCGGCGATTCAGGTTTCCAATGAACTCATTGATGAATTTTTAGCGGCTGACTGCTACATCTTTGGCGTGCCAATGTACAACTTCAGCAGTCCAGCGGGTTTCAAAGCTTACCTCGATCAGATTGTCCGAGTCGGTCGCACCTTCAGCGTCGAAGCCGATGGTAGTTACAGAGGCTTGGCGACTGGTAAAAAGCTGTTGGTCATTACTGCCCGAAGTGGCTCCTATCCCCCAGAAACAGCGGCCCATGCCTATGACCTGCAAGTACCCTACCTGCATCTGATTTTTGGCTTTATGGGAATCACGGACATTACCGTCATCCATGCCGACAATCTAGCGGCAGGGGATGAAGCTCGCCGCCAGTCGTTAGCTCAGGCCAAGACCACCTTGCAAGCGGTCATGACAGAATGGTCAGCTCGTTGATAGAACGGCCAGCTAAGGAGTGAACGAGTTTTAAGTTCTTAGTTTTGAATTTTGAGTTGAGTGGCCAATTCAAAACTCAAAATTTGGAACTTATTCAAGTCTGATGCCTTAGCCAGTAGGCTTTGCCTAAACCAGTTATGCCATCCATTAACCCTTTCATCCCATTCGGAGAGCCCAATGAATTCTCTTTTTACCGCTGAAAACTCTGCCCTGCTATTGATTGATCATCAGGTAGGCACGATGCAGTTGATCAAAAATCTGCCGTTAGAGGTCGTTAAACGCAATACGATCGCCCTGGCCAAAACAGCAAAAATTCTGAACATTCCTGTCATTCTCACCAGCAGCCAAGAGGGAAATATGCAGGGACCCCTGATTTCTGAACTGCAAGATATTGTTCCCGGTTCGTTTGCCAGCCGCATTCAGCGAGCGGGCATCGTCAATGCCTGGAATGACAAAGCATTTAAAGCGGCAGTGCTGGAAACCGGACGCCCAAATTTGATTATGGCTGGCGTTACTACCGATGTCTGTCTAGTGTTTCCGGCCATTCAAGCGGTGGCAGAGGGCTACCAGGTACAAGCGGTGATGGATGCCTCCGGCTCGCCGTTTGACCTGTCGGAGGAAATGTCACGGCGGCGCATGGCCGATGCGGGTGTTGTCCTTACCGCCACCAACACGCTGATGGCCGAACTAGCTCAGGACTGGAGCAAACCTCACGGTGCTCAGTTGTTGCAGATTTTGTTTGAAGAGGTACTGCCTAAGATTGGTTAGCTAGGGAAGTAGGACTATGAGGAAGCGGAAGGGAGAGCGCCTTGTACAGGAGAGCGGGCAAGGTGTTGGAGAAGTCCAAAAAGCAGTTTCTTGTTGAGGATTGTGGGCGAGTTCTTCCTTCAAACTTCTCACATTTCAACGCAACCCATATCAGATCTTTGTTTCACTAAAGTGCCCCTTTAAGATCAGTGACCCCATGCAGCATAAATTAACTGAAGGACCAGTGGGGCCTCATCTCATAAAGCTGACCTTGCCTATGATGTGGGGGTTGCTGGCGTTGATCACCTTTAACTTGGTGGATACTTATTTTGTCGGTCAATTGGGAACGAGTCAGCTTGCAGCAATGAGCTTTACCTTTCCCGTCGTATTGACTCTTGGAAATTTGGCTTTCGGTTTGGGCATTGGCACTACGTCGGTGATTGCGCGAGCGATTGGTCAAGGCGATATGCGGCGGGTACAGCGCTTTACCATCAACAGCTTGACCCTGGCACTAACGGCAGTATTCCTGCTTGCTGGTGTGGGACTGCTCACTATTGATCCAATATTTAAGGCATTGGGGGCAGGCCCCGACATCCTGCCTTACATTCGCGAATACATGCAGATTTGGTATTTCGGCATTGTATTTTTGGTGGTGCCGATGGTCGGTAACAGCGCCATTCGAGCCGCAGGGAACACGCTGACCCCTAGCCTCATCATGACCTTATCTGCGGGCACAAACATTTTGTTAGACCCGCTATTGATCAATGGCGGGCTCGGATTTCCCCGTTTAGAGTTACAGGGAGCCGCTCTGGCCACCGTGATTGCCCGTGCGGTTTCTCTGGTAGCTGCGTTATTGGTGTTGCGCTTTAAGGAAAAGCTACTCTCGCCTCAGATTCCCACCCTGCAGGAAACCCTTTGGTGCTGGCGGGACATCCTCGTGGTCGGTTTACCGGCCGCCACCGCTAGCATGCTTATCCCCATTTCTATTGGTGTGATCACCAGCTTCTTAGCTTTCTATGGAGCCGTGGCGGTAGCCGGATTTGGTTTAGCTTCGCGGGTAGAGTCGTTGGCTCTGATTGCCACGATGGCGCTGGCCGCTAGCATGGGACCTTTTGTGGGGCAAAACTGGGGAGCCCGACACGTTGACCGGGTGCAGTTGGCCCTCAGTCAGGGCTATCGCTTTTGCCTGCTCTGGGGACTCTTGATGGCGGTAATTCTAGGGATAGGGGCACGATCTCTGGCAGCGTTTTTCAACCCTGATCCAGAAGTAATTGAGCTTGCGATTCGGTATCTTTGGCTGGTGCCCATCAGTTACGGAGCAGCAGGAATCTTGCAGGTGACGAGCTCAGTATTAAACGCCATGGGTAAGCCGCTACCGTCGATTGTCATGACCTTGACGCATATGGTGGGCTGCTATATTCCTCTGGCTTACTTAGGCAGCCAGATAGCAGGCCCCACGGGAGTGTTCGCTGCCGCTGCAATCTCCAATTTGGTAGCTGGTATGGGGGCTTATCGATGGATTCGCAAAACTTGTCGACAGCCACTTAAACCGGCATCAAGTCCCCTCTAAATTCTCTGACGCTCAGGGGTCAATCGCTCATCAAAGGGGCATGTTGTAAGAATAGGGAGGTGGTGTCTGAGGAAGCCGATTTCCTCGGGGCATCGACGGTAGCGATCCCAGGATTGGCCTTTCGTTTAGCTTGCTAAGCCTCTATTGATTAACAACCCGATCAATTGCCTCAAGTGCTTCATCACACCAGGCCACCCAATCTTCTTGATAGCGAATTGCTCGCCGAATGATCAGATGCATGTAGAGATCTTTCAGTTCGAGTGCATCTATATGTTTGGCAAAATGGCTATCCATTGTTTTTAAATGTTGTGCCATATCCCTGTGGAGGTTTTGACGGCGCTTGATTTCGCTATAAACCACTTGATTAGGCACAAGGTGTCCGGCTAATCCGATGACCCCGAGATCCTCACGAATCGCCGTGGGTTCTGTTGGCTGGGTTAACCAGTCAATCAGAGATTGGTGGCCACTGGGAGTAAGGGAATATATTTTCTTATCTAAGCGCCCCGGCTGAGGAATGGCCTCGTAAGTGACACAACCTTGCCGTTCGAGCTTAGTAAGTTCGGCGTAGACCTGCTGCTGGCTTGCTTTCCAAAAGCAGCCGCCAAATCCTTGGGTGAATTCTTTGGCAACTTCATAGCCACTCAGGGGCTGGTGCGATAGAAACGCGAGGATTGTGTGCTTAAGAGCCATAGAGAAAGGGTTAAGGTGTTCTCTAGAAATGAATGCCCCTCATTAGGTTAGCGTCGAGGAACGAGACCCAACAGTTTTGACCTCTCTCAGTATTAGGTTTCCTGACGTCAACCGCAACCGACGCTACGTATTTTTCAGGTAGTTTCTTTTTCAAAGGAGATATAGTCAAATCTGGTGTACGAGGAAAATTTAGGCAACCTTCTTTTCACTCTGCTCCGTGATCGCTTGTTCTTCTTTATCAATGAGCTTTAGCCCATCTCTAAACTGAACGCCTTC
>Ga0008837_100536_pt1 | contig 26241 bp, 29 predicted proteins | sample HotLakConsUCCSLE_FD_65500 | JGI IMG/M metagenome (GOLD analysis project Ga0008837, IMG submission 65500) | Hypersaline microbial mat communities from Hot Lake, Washington, USA - Hot Lake Consortium UCC-SLE | ecosystem: Environmental > Aquatic > Non-marine Saline and Alkaline > Hypersaline >...
GCTCCCGCCAGACACGACCCGAAGCATGTCGCGCTGCACACCTACCTGCATCACAAGAGCGTCTTCGAGGCGGCGGCCGACTTCCATGCCCTTCGGGCACCGACAGCACTGGCCGAGTTCCGAGGACCGGAGCGTGACGTCAGCGCCGACCTGACGCCGGAGATCATCGACGCCTTCAAGGCGGCGGCGATGAAGCTTTTCGCCCGCGATCTACAGGGCGAGTATTGCCGCCTCGGTCCCTACGAGGAGGACGGCGAGATCAACCTCGTCGTCAGCCACGGCGCCCCGGTCGCGACGACACCCGTCGTGGACGGCGACAAGGAAAAGATCATCCCGCTTCGCGCCGTGAAATACGCCACGCTGCGCTACTCGCCGGCAGAGGCCCGGTTGTTCATCGGCGGGGTCGTGAAGGCCCAGCAGGCGGATCTGGCCGAGATCTTCGCCAAGCACGTCCTTGGCCGTCCCGCCTTCTTTTCGGGCAAGGACGCCCGCGATCTCTATACGCTCGATCCCATCAGCGAGGCCGGCCCCGACTTCGCCTTCGATTATCGCTATGACGACCGCATCCTCGACGTGCGGATCGTGGCCGCCGCCGCCGACCATTTCGAGTGGGACGAGGACGAGGCGAAATGGCGGTACGTCCGGACCTGGGAATCGAAGGACGCAACCGGCGCGCTGCGGCACTTCAAGGGCAGCGAGGTGAAGTTCGGCAAAGGCTGGCGGCTCGGCGAGATCTCGTTCCGCGTCTTCTTCAAATCGGAGGGCAAGCGGCCTGCGCAGGTCACCGTGAAGCTGAAACCGCCGGGCACGCTCGCTTTCCGCCGCACGCAATTCGAGAAGGCGATCCACACGCTGATCGCGCGCCACGGGCTGGAGAAGGACCGCGATGCTGGCATGGTTGTGGACGCGGCTGAGTGATGGCGGACCGCAGGTCTCGATCTCGGGCCGTGCACTGCGCCAGTTTCCTGAGCGCGAGGTCGAGCGCCTTCTGCGGTCGCGCTTGCTGATCGAGCATCCGAAGGCGGACAGCTGGTCGGTCTGTGCGCATTGTGATTGCAGTCTCGATGTCCGGCCCGTCCGGCAGATCGGCGACGAACTTCGTGCCTGCTGCCCGCACGATGCGGCAGAGGATGTTGTCCTGGAGGATGACGACCTGACGCGGTTCGGCATCGATGCCAACCGGCTCGCAGGGCAGATCGGCGCGGGCGGCGGTCTCGCCGGCCCGGTCTCGGCTGTCGTGGATGGGGTCTGGATGATCGGCTCCGGGCCTGCCGGTCGTGTGCTGATGCTGTGCGACACCGCGGACCGGTTGGAGGCGCCGGGGGCAATCCTCGCGCTGAAATCCGCGGCGGCGCCGCGACCAGTGACGGTCATCGCCAAGGAGCCGGAGCCTGCGCTGGTCCTACGGCTACGCGAGGCCGGGATCGAGGTCCGTGCGCTGGCCGACGTGGTCAAGGCAGATCCGGAGGGTGTCGACCGCCTGATCCTTGACAACGGGTGCATACCGACCGGCGGTGTAAGGCTCGTCCTGCATCGCCAAGGTCAGTTCGCGGTGCTGGACGGTTGCCGCCTAGATCTTGCCCCGCAGATGTTCGCTCTCTTCAGAATGCTTGTCGAACGGTCGGTGCAGCGCGACCCCGTGCTCAAGGCGCAGGAGATCGAGGCGCAGTTTCAGCGAACACCGCGAGAGATCGTCCGAGACTTGCGCAGGGCCCTCGTCACCTGCGGGCTCGCGGAAAAGGCGGTCGAAACGCTCGTGGAGACCGTCCGGTCGCATGGGTACCGCCTCGGCCTCGCGCTGTCAGAGGTCGCCATAGAGAACTGAGTGCCGTCGGGCACACACCCGGCACACATCAAACACACGCCAATCACACCGGCGGCCCGGCGGAGGTCGGCAGTCTCGGAGCATCAGAAACGATGTTCCGAGGCTTTCACCGATGTATCCCCCGATTTCCCCCTCCGACCTCGCCACGCTGATCGACGAGACCGACGTCGCGGCGCGACGCCTGCACCGCAAGCTGGCGCTCCCCGCCGCCGATCTCGACGATCTGCGCCAGGACCTTCTGGTCGATGTGATCTGCCGGCTGCCGGGCTTCGACAAGCGCCGAGGGAGCATCGGCGCTTTCGCAGGTCTGGTTCTCCGCAACCAGTGCTCGCGCATCGCGATCCGGCACCATCGCCAGCGCCGGGCGCAGGGCGGCAGGGTGCTGTCGCTCGACGCGCCCGTCGCCGGCAGCGCCGAGCCGCTGGGCTGCCTGCTGGCGGAGACGGACGGGCTGGCCGCCTGGCATGGCCAGGATCGTTGCGCCGCGGCGGACGTCGAGACCCGCCACGATCTCGCCCGGGCACTCGCCGACCTGCCGGAGGATGTCCGCGGGCTCTGTGCCGCGCTCGGCACCTGCGCCGTCGCCGAACTGATCGGTCGCGACGGCATCTCCCGCTCCGCCCTTTACCGCCGCCTCGCACGCCTCCGGCTCGAGCTCGCCATGCGCGGGCTCGGGGGGCGGTGGGACGGTTCGGAAGCCGCGTGAGTAGAGGGAGGACATGGAGATGCTCGTCATGCCCCCCACCGCCTTCACCCCGGCGCGGCCCAGGCCGCTCACCGACATCGAGTTCTGCGCCTGGATCGGACAGGCGATGCCCGGCGACCGGCTGGAATACCACCGCGGGTTCCTCGGGATCGACACGGCGGCCGTGATCTCGACGCTGCCGGAACCGGACCGCCGCAGGCTGGCCGCGCTGGCGGGCGCCGCGCACCGGGCCTTCGAGGCCGGCCTCGTCCACCTCGTCCAGGTGCGGCTCGGTCCGGACCGCTTCGCCTATCTCGCCGTCGCGCGGACCAGGCCGCGCCGCACTCCCGTGCCGCTCGCCCGCCTCATCGAAGACGCCGAGGCCGCCTGATGGCCGTTCCGTTTCCCTCCGTTGGAGTTCCCGCCATGCCGCACCCCGACAACGCCCCCCGCTTCGACGACCTCGAAGGTCTCGCCATCGGCGACATCGCGGCGCTGCCGCCCGAGATGCTGCTGGACCTGCAGACGACGGCGCTCGCCGAGACCGCCCGCGTGAAGCGGCTGCGGGACCGGCTCGAGGCCGGGATCGCGCAGCGCTACGAGACCGCCGCCGCGGCCGAGCGGGCTGCGCAGGGCAAGACCAGCGGCACGGTGCGGGTCGAGGACGAGGGCGTCGTGATCGTCGCCGACCTGCCGAAGAAGGTCACGTGGGATCAGGACCGGCTCGCCGCCATGGCCGAGCGCATCCGCGCCGCTGGCGACGACCCGGCCGAGTATCTCGAGATCGCCTATCGCGTGCCCGAGCGGCGCTTCGGCGCCTGGCCCGCGGCGATGCGCGAGGGCTTCGCGGACGCGCGCAGTGAGACCACCGGCAAACCCGTCTTCCGGCTCGAGGCTCGAGACCGGTGACGCGCGGCGGCGGGACGCCCGGTCGGCAACGCCGGGCAGGTTCCCCTTCGGCACCCGGTCACTCCCGCCGCCGCGCACCCTGAACGCAATCCCCGGAGAACCCCATGGCCTTCCGCATCATCACCGCCGACGAACGGCTCTCGGCCGCCGAGAACAAGACCTCGCTCGCCATCTTCGGCCCGCCCGGCGTCGGCAAGACGACGCTCCTGAAATCCCTGCCGGCCGAGGAGACCGTCTGCCTCGATCTCGAGGCCGGGTTGAAGTCGGTGCAGGACTGGCGCGGGGACTCGATCCCGGTGCGCAGCTTCACCGATTTCCGCGACCTCGCCGTGCTGATCGGCGGGCCTGACCCCGCGCAGCATCCGAAGTCCTGGTATGGCGCCGAGTATCACGCCTGGCTGCAGCAGCAGTATCTCGGCACCGGCATCGAAGACTTCCTCGCCAGGAAGCGGATCGTCTTCGTCGACTCGATCACCGACCTGACGCGGCAGGCCATGGCCTATGCCCGCCAGCAGCCGGAGGCCTTCTCCGAGCGAACCGGCAAACCGGATGTCCGCGGCGCCTACGGGCTCCTGGGGCGCGAGGTGATCCAGGCGCTCAAGCACCTGCAGCACGCCCGGGGCAAGACGGTGATCTTCGTCGGCGTGCTCGAGAAGGTCACCGACGAGTTCGGCGCGACGACGTGGCAGCCGCAGATGGAGGGCACGAAGGCCGGGCGCGAGTTGCCGGGCATCGTCGATCAGGTCGTCTCGATGCAGCTCTTCGGCCGCGACGCCAAGGGCGACTGGACCCTCGATGAGACCTCCGCCGAGCGTCGCCTCGTCTGCCGCTCCGGCAACCCCTGGGGCCTTCCCGCCAAGGACCGCTCCGGCCGGCTCGAAGTGACCGAGGCGCCCGATCTCGGCGCGCTGATCGCCAAGATCGACGGCCGCGCCCCCGCTCACCCCGCCACCCCTTCCTGATCCAGACGTAAAGGACTGATCCATGAGCTACGATCTCAACGACGCCCAGCCGCAGATGGCCCCCATCGGCGAGCTGATCCCCGACGGCACCTTCGCCAAGGTCCGCCTGACCGTGCGCCCCGGCGGCGTCGACGGCGCCACGCCGATGGACGCGAAGCTTCTGAAGGCCTCGCAGTCGAGCGACGCGAAGATGCTGGACTGCGAGTTCACCATCCTCGAGGGCCCGCATGCCCGGCGGAAGTTCTGGCAGAGCTTCACCGTGGCGGGCGGCAAGGTCGACGAGAAGGGCCAGTCGATCGGCTGGAAGATCTCCAAATCCACCTTTCGGGCGATGGTCGACAGCGCTCTCGGGCTCGATCCCAGGGACGAAAGCCCCGACGCCAAGGCCAAGCGGGTGCTGCCCGGGCTCAAGCATCTCGACGGTATCGTCTTCGCCGCGCGGATCATGGTGGAGCCCGCCTCCAACCCGCAATACCGCGACCAGAACCGGATCGCGAACGTCGTTCTGCCCGACGAGCCGCAACATGCCGCGATCATGCGCGGTGAAGCCGTGCCCTCGGAGCCTGTCAACGCCCCGCCGCGCAAGGCCGCGAGCGCGCCGGCGCCGGGCTGGCAGGCGCCCACGCCGGCATGGGGTGCGCAGCCGCAAGCCCCGGCGGCGGCTCCCGCCTGGGGCGCGCAGGGGCCGGCTCCGCAGCAGCCGCCCGCCCAGCAGCCGCCGGCGTCCCTGCCCAACGCGCCGAGCGGAGCGCCGGCGACCGGCATGCCCGCCTGGCTCAATGGCTGAGGCGCGGTCGGCAGCGCCGCGGCGGAGGTCAAACCGGCCGTCGCCCCCGCCCGAGGCCAGGCGCGATCCTGCCGGGCCGATGACCCCGGATGAATGGCAGGCGCATGTGACGCGCGAGGCGGCGCTGGAGATCGGACGATGGCTCGAGGCCCGAGGAAGACTGCACGCCCCCATCGCAAGCCTCGGCCTCGGCGACCTCGAAGCCATGGCCAGCAACGCGATCTCGCGCTGGATCGTGCTCCAGTCCGAAAAGCTCCAGAGGGCGGGTTGGCCGCCCGAGGACCCGACCGCGAGTTTCTTGCTCGGGTAACGCTCTGCGCCGTCTGCGCCCGCGAGGCGCGCGGCTTCGGCTACTGCCACGGCCTCCGCTGGGATCGCCACCCCTACCACCGCTTCTGCTCGCGCCGCTGTCAGGACGTGGGCAGCGCCATTGCCCAAAGGAACAACGGCATGATCGACAAGACCGCGCGCGAGGCGCAGGCAATCCGCGATGCGCGGACGCTCTTCGCCGAAGCTCTCACCGACCTCGGGCTCATGGAGCCCTTCTTCCACCGCAGCGCCGAGGACATCGACCGCCTGATCGAGGCGGCGGTCACCGGCTACATCGACAGCATGCAGGACCAGGCCGCGCGCAAGGAGCGCACCGGCACGGCCCTGGATGACCCTCTGCCATTCTGAGGGGGCGGTCATGGTTGACCTCAATGAGAATGGCGTCGCGCCCGACTTTGCACGCACCAAAGTCTGCGGAACCTGCCGCACGAGAAAATGGCTGCTGGCGTTCTACCGCCGGAAGCTCTGCAAGTCTGACGGTCGCGCGGCCGCCTGCAAGGACTGCCACCGCGAGTACAGTCGCGGGTACGTTCGTCGGCACAGGGACCGGGCCGCACATGCCGAGCATCAACGTGATTGGCGGGTCCGCAACCGGGATCGCGACAGAGCCCACGCGGCCGTGAAGCGCGCGATAAAGGCCGGTCGTGTCCTCCGACCGAAGGCCTGCTCGGTGTGCAGCTGCGAGACCAGGCTCGAAGCGCATCACGAAGACTATGGCCGCCCGCTCGACGTGATCTGGCTTTGCTCGGTTTGTCACGGGCTCCGCCACCGCAACGGCAGCCGGGGGCGAAAGGCATGAACATGGTCGATCTCAACAAGGGCTCGGGCTTTCTCTACGGATCCGACGCGCCGCGCCCGCCCATTGCCGAAGCCGTGTCCGCCGCCATCGACGCGGCGCTGTCCGCGCGCTACCGCGCAGAGCGTCCGCGCACCTATGTCAGTTCCTCGGGTCTTGGCCGCGACTGCCTGCGCCAGATCCAGTACGACTTCCTCGCGTTGCCCAAGGAAGAGGGCCAGGAGTTCGCGCCGCGCACGCTGCGCATCTTCGAGGCGGGCCACCGGGCCGAGGACATCGTTGCCGGCTGGTTCCGGATCGCGGGGTTCGACCTGCGAACCGAACGCCCGGACGGCCGCCAGTTCGGGTTCGAAGCCCTCGGCGGGCGCTTCAAGGGCCATATCGATGGCTGCCTCGTCTCTGGTCCCGTCGCGATGGACTATCCCGCGCTCTGGGAGAACAAGGCGCTCGGCGCGGCCAGCTGGAAGGATGTGGTCAAGCGCGGCGTCAGTCTCGCACGGCCGGTCTATGCGGCCCAGATCGCGCTCTACCAGGCCTACATGGAGCTGCCGGCCCCGGCGCTCTTCACCGCGCTGAACCGCGACACGATGGAATTGCACGCCGAGCTCGTGCCCTTCGACGCGCATCTCGCGCAGGAAATGTCGGACCGCGCCGTCGCCGTGGTGCGAGCCTCCGAGGCGGGGGAATGGCTGCCGCGCGCCGCGGCCGAGCCTACCGCAGTCCTCTGCCGCGGCGGCATGGCGGCCGGCAAGTGGCACGCTCCTTGTGCATGGGCGAAACGGTGCTGGGGTGAGCAGCGTCCCGGAAACGCTCCGGTGGAGCGTTTCAGCCGCGAACGGGCGGAGCCCCGGCGATGATCCCCGACGCCTATGAGCTCAAGCGGATCGTGCGCGCGCATCGCGAGCGGTTCTGGATGCCCGAACTGCTCGACGGGTTCGAGTTTGCGCCTGTCTGGCGCTTCGCCGATCAGGAGAGGTTCGACTCCGACGAGGTCGATGCGCTGGCACGTCGCCTGGCGGCAGGACCGCAGCGCCTTCCACACCCCGACACGATATTCGAGCTGCGCGACCGTGGGCCACAGATCCGCAGCCAGATCGTGTACGCGAGGCAGCGCCCTGATGGCATAGAGGCTCTCTGGCTTTCCCTTTGGCGCTCCCCGCGGCGATGGACGGACGTCCATGCCCACGTGTGGATCGCGGACGGCGGTGTCGCCGAGTTCGCCGCCAATCCGGCGCTTGAAGACGTGGAGATGGCGGAACAGTGCGGTCAAGCCGCGGCTGCCATCGTCTGGCGCGGCCTCGCGATACTCTCCCAGGCTGCGGACGTCCGGGAGCGCCGAGTGCCCTCGACACGGCGCAAGCCTTTCGCGCGCGCCGGGATCCAGGGGTGGGTCTGGCGCCAGGTCGCCATCGATCCGGCGCGCCTGCGGGCAGCGACACCGCCGCAGGGCGGCAGTCACGCCAGCCCGCGCTGGCACATCCGACGCGGTCACTGGCGGCAGCTGGCCGATGGGCGCCGGGTCTTCGTCCGTCCGTGCGAGGTGGGCGATCCGACCCGCGGCGGGATCGTCAAGGATTACGCAGTTGAGATGCCCCAGCCATGACCGAGTTCACCCCATCCGCCACGCAGGCCGCCGCGATCCGCGAGATCAAGGAGTGGTTCGAAACCCGCACAGAGCAGCAGCAGGTGTTCCGCCTCTTCGGCTATGCCGGGTCCGGCAAGAGCACCGTGCTGAAGTTCGCGCTCGACGAACTCGGTCTCTCACCCCACCGCAGCGCGAAGGACGGCCGGTGCGTCCCCGGCGTCGTCACCGCCACCTTCACCGGCAAGGCCGCGCTGGTGCTGACCCGCAAGGGCACGCCCGCGCGCACCATTCACAGCCTGATCTACACGGTGATCGAGGCGACCGAGGAGGAGATCGAGGAAGCCGCCCGAAAGATCGCGCTGGCCGAACGCGACGCGCTCCGTCTCACCGGGTTCGCGCGCACCACGGCCGATGCCGCGATCGAGGCGATGCGCCAAGGGCTCTCGGCGATGAAGCATCCGCGCTTCGCCCTGAACCCGCAGAGCGACGCTGCCGACGCCCGGCTGATTGTGCTCGACGAGGTGTCGATGGTCGGCGAGGAGATGGCGCGCGATCTGATGAGCTTCGGCAAGCCGATCCTCGTGCTCGGCGATCCCGGTCAGCTGCCGCCGATCCGGGGCGAAGGCGCCTTCACCCGTAACGAGCCCGACGTGATGCTGACCGAGATCCACCGCCAGGCGGCCGAGAGCGCGATCATCCGCCTCGCCACAATGGCGCGCGAGGGCCGGCCCATCGGCTTCGGCGTCTACGACGATCATGTCGCCAAGCTCCGCAAGGGCGACATCACGCCGGAACAGGCGCTGCGCGGCGGCCAGCTGATCTGCGGGCTGAACGCCACACGGCTGCAGATCAACAACGCCATGCGCGCGGCTGCGGGTCTCGGCGGGACCTGGCTGCCCACCGGGCCGGCCGAGAAGATCATCTGCCTGAAGAACCAGAACGATCTGGGGCTGATCAACGGGATGTTCGTGACGCTCGAGGACATCGTCGACGAGGGCAGCCTCTACTTCTCCGCCGTCGTCCATGACGAGGACGGGCGCCACATCGGCGAGCCCTATGAGGACGGGCGTCCGGGCCGGCTGCGCATCTACAAGGGGCATTTCGAGGACCACGTCGCCTACGACGACAAGCGCCACGACCGCGACTACAAGGAGAAGCGCCTGCTGACCGAGGCGACCTTCGGCTGGGCGATCACCGCCCACAAGGCGCAGGGCTCGCAGTGGGAGAACGTGATCGTCTGGGACGACGGGCTGGGCCGCAGCGAGATCGACCGGCGCCGCTGGCTCTACACCGCGATCACCCGGGCCGAGCGCGGGCTCGTCCTTCTGGCCTGAGGGGCGCAATGATCGACCTCAACGACATCGCGGTCCCGAAGACCCGGCACGATCTGGCGGCGGTGAAGGAGCGGCTCGCCTGCACCGCCGTCGACTGGCTGCCGCGGCTGTTCCCGGAGGCCCGGCTCTCGAGGGACCGTCGTTCCTTGCGCTGCGCCGATCTCTCCGGGCGTCCGCCGCGCAAGGAGGGTTCCTGCACCATCCATCTCGACGGGCCCTATGCCGGCTGGGGCTTCGACTACGCCACCGGCGAGCGGGCCGGTCCCATCGACCTGATCGCGCAGGCGACCGGCCTCTGCGACGGCGCGCTCTTCGACGAGGCGGCGCGGCTCGCGGGGATTGACCATCCCGCGCCGCGGCCCGCGCCTGCGTCGCCGGTGCGCGCGCGGCCCGACCACTCGGCCGAGATTACGCGCCTCGTCGGCGGGGCTGTGCCGCTCGCCGGCACGTTTGGCGAGACCTACCTGCACGCCCGCGGGCTGTCGGACCCAGGCTCGCCCGACCTGCTGTTCCATCCCGATCTTCCGGACTTCGACAGCTGCCGTGGCTGGCCCGGCCTCATCGCGATCCTGCGGCTGCCGGACGGGGAGCGCGCGCCGGGCATCCACCGCACCTTCCTGCTCGACGACGGCAGCGCGAAGGCGCCCCCGGGCAAGAAGATGCTCGGCAGCGTGAAGGATGCCGTGGTTCGCCTGTTCCCGATGCCGGAGGACGGACACATCGGCATCGCCGAGGGCATCGAGACAGCGCTCGCCGCGCACGCGGTCTTCGGCACACCGGTCTGGGCGGCGCTGTCTGCCGACGGGCTGGCGCGGATCCAGTGGCCCGAGGGCACCCGGCGCGTCACCATCTATGCCGATGCCGGAGACGCTGGCCGCCAGGCGGCCGCGACGCTCTCGGACCGCCTGAACCGAGCGGACATCCCGAACGAGATCGTCGCGCCACTGCATGGCGACGACTTCAACGACGATCTGCAGCGCGGCGCCCGCGCCGAGGACTACGCGCGTGAAGCAGACGCCACGGTGGAGCCGCAGGCGTGGGGTCCGGTGGAGCCGGAGTCGGCCACCCCCGTCGCCGCCTCCGCCGACGATCCCGCAACGCTGATCGCCGCGGCCGAGGCGCTGACTAATCCGCCCGAGTTCGAGGCCCTGTCCACGCTGCTCGGGCGCATCGCGCTTGCAAAGCTCGACCCGCTACCCGAACGGCAGGTCATCGCGCGCATCAAGTCCGCGACCGGCATCGGCATGTCCGTCCTGACCCAGCAACTGGCCGAGCTCCGCCGCAGGGTCAACGCCACCGGCGATCCGCACGCGCCGATCCCGAAGCCCGCATGGTTCAGGCGCCTGCGGCTCGATCTCGCCGGCGCGCCCGAGCGCAACGAGGCCAACGTCATCGTCGCACTGACCTCCGATCCGGCCTTCGCCGGCGTTCTCGCCTTCGACGAGTTCGGGCAGGAGATCGTGGTCCGCCAGCCGCTGCCGTGGGATTGTGCGACCGCCTCCCTCCCGCGCCCCTGGGAAGACGCCGACGACATCCGCACCGCTGAATGGCTGCAGCTGCGCGGGATCAACGTGGCGCCGGTGGTCGTGAGCCGCGCTGTCGGCGCCGTCGCCCGCGAGCTGCGCATACATCCTGTCCGCGACTGGCTCGATACCCTGACATGGGACGGCACGCCCCGGATCGAGACCTGGACCAGCAGCTATCTCGGCGCCGAACCCACCGCGTTCCATCACACCATTGGCGCACTCTGGCTGATCTCGGCCGTCGCCCGCATATACCGGCCCGGCGTGAAGGCCGACCACATGCTGATCCTCGAGGGGCCGCAGGGCGCGCGCAAATCCACCGCGATCAAGGTGCTCGCCGGTGAGGAATGGTTCACCGACGAGCTGCCCGAGCTCGGGTCGAAGGACGCGGCGCTGCACATGCAGGGCGTCTGGATCGTCGAGATCGCCGAACTCGACGCCATCGGCCGTGCCGAAGTCTCGCGCATCAAGGCGTTCCTGACCCGCACCACCGACCGCTTCCGCCCGCCCTATGGCCGCTACACGGTCGAGGTGCCGCGCCAGTGCGTGTTCGCCGGCACCGTGAACCCCGACACCTATTTGCGTGACGAGACCGGCAACCGCCGGTTCTGGCCCCTCCGCTGCGGCGCCATCGACATCGCGGCGCTCGCCGGCGACCGGGACCAGCTCTGGGCCGAGGCCGTCCACCGTTTCCGCGCCGGCGCGATCTGGTGGATTGACGACCCGGCGCTGCTGGCGGAAGCCCGCGAGGAACAGGACCGCCGCTACCAGTCCGACGCCTGGGACGACCTGATCGAACACTGGCTGACCCACGAGATCCGGACCGACTCAGATGGCTTCCCCGACTACGGCAACTCCCGCACCGAGAGCGTGCCGCGCCCGGAGCCGCTGAAGGATGTGTCGGTCGGCGAAATCCTCGAGGAGGCCATCGGGCTTGAACCGGCCCGATGGACCCGCGGAGACCAGATGCGCGTCTCGGCCTACCTCAAGGCGAACGGCTGGGAGCGGTATCGGCGGCGCGACGAGGGCGGGCGCGAGGCATCGCGGGAGTGGCGGTATCGGCGAGACGGCTGAGGGCGCTTTGGACTGCGGAGAAATGAAACGATCAATTTCAGAATATGCGTGCCCCGAAAGCCGATACTAATCACTTCCGTCATCTTCCGGGTCCGAAGGGCTATTGGTTGCATTGTCATCCTCACCCTCGACGATGCCTTCAAGATATTTTGCGTAGGTCGTCTTGAGGTATTTGAGAGCCGCATCTCCCTCTACGTTGGCCTTCAGATGGTCTTGTACAAACCGCATACGACCTTTGCTATCCGCGAGGATTTCCGACCATGGCCGAACCCATATTTCGATCAGGCCCTCCTTGAAAACGCGCCCTGGCGGACTGCCCTCCTGACGGGTCCGCCGCCGGGCGTGCTCATCAAGGTCGTTCGAGACCGCCCAGAAGGTCCATCTGGTTTTCAGGTCGCGGAATCTCTCATCTCCAGCGATCGTGAAGGCGTAGCTTTCAATCTGCGTTAGCTCTTTCGCGCCAATCACGACGGATGGGCGCTTTAATTCAACGATCAGATGCTCACGCTCTTCCGACCGGCTGAGAGGCACTGCTCTCGATAGCATCAAATCAACAATGCCTGTTTTCCCGTCAATGCGCTTAACGGGCTCGTCAATGACGGTTTCTGCGCCGATCATTTCGCGATGCTTGCGTAGAACTTCCCTCAGGCCCTTATCGTCTACGGTCAGGGCAAACTCTTCGCCAAAAATCCAGGTATTGCCTTCGGCAATCATCCGGTGAAGTTGGCTGCGTTCCTTCAGTAGTCCGCGAGTTTCCGGATCGTAGAGTAGATGCTCGATACCCGACAGGAATTTGAGCCGGTCGGAGACAAGTCGTGAGGCGCTGATAACATTTGCCAAGTCAGCCTCCTCAAGGAGGCGAGAGAACTCATTTCGCGTCTTCTTGGGTAGATCAAGAACCTGCGTAAGAATGTTCTGAAGCTCGTCTGGCCCCCTTTCGATCGCCTGCCGAAGCATCCGCATTTGGAGGGCGCGACTCTTCGTGCTTTGCTCCGAAAAATCTGAGAGGTGCTTGCTCACCGTCAATGCTACGATGTCGAAGACTTGGCGCTCGGCAGCCTCGACTGGGGTCTGCGGTTCAGTGTCGTAAGGGTAGCTCCGCTCAGCCTTCCAGCGATCAATCTCAGTGCGAGCGGCCGCTGCACCGGCCTGCTTGAAGTGTGCCTGGATAGCTTCTGCTGCTTCCTCGTAGGCTTCTGCCATCGCCGAATCCATTTCGGCCAGGTCGATGGCTCCGCGTTCCTGAAGGCGGTCGACATACCGGGATTTCAGATAGGCCGAGAACACATATCCAGTCGTGTGGAATTTTGGCGCAATCCTCGCGAACGGAAATCCGTCTTCACCGCAGAAGAACACTGATCGCTCTGGCGCCGAACTCCACTGGATCAGCTCCAAAGCCACAGGGTATTCCTCGCCGTCAGCCTCAATGGGTGACAACGAGATCTTGTTCCTCTCAACGATGTTCGCTTCTGGATCGAGCTTTTGGTGGTCGAAATAGACCGCGGCGTCTCGATAGTCTGTGAGATAAACCGCGAATACCGCCGATAGGTCGGGCACGGCTCGTTCCGGATCAAGCGACCGGAACTGTCGGTCGAGTTCGGAAATCCTCACCTCGACGCCCGTTCCAAGCGCGGCATCCGCCTCCGTCGCCTCTGTAATGCGCACATCCACAAGTGCATCGCGGATCAACGTCATACGAAACGACATGAGGCGATTGCCCTCGCGATATCGGACACTCCAATCCGCCACACGACCGAGGCCGAGCGCTCTGAACCGGCCTTTTCCCTCCTTGCCGTGCAAAGCGCGGCCCTTGCTCTTGGATCGCGCGCCATGCCGTTTCCATGACCCACCGACCTTCCCGAACAGCGCTTCAGCCTCTTGGCGTGAGAAGCCGTGACCGTTGTCCGTCACCGTGATGGAGCGCATGCCGAGGTCGCCCACGTCGACGTCAACGTCGACACGCGTGGCGTCCGCGTCTAGGGCATTCCAGACCAGTTCGGCGACTGCCTGCACCGGCGTCGCATTCGCGAGCTTGCGCAGATGGTCGTGCTCGACCTGCACTCTGAAAGTGCCATCTGCCATCTAAGCCCCTCGAATACCGATTGTTTCGTCCGTCCAGAATCAGCTGGAAGGTAAGTGGGTGTCAAGGAAATCGACACTGTTCTAGCCGGCGCTGATGTGAAGCGCGCGGCGTCCCAACCTCCCATTGGTCCCAACCCTGTCCCAACCTCCCGAGGGGGTTGGGGACACGAAAAGCCTTTCAAAAACAACGGTGTCCCCAACCTCACCCCGTGGTCCCAACCTTTTGCTACACATTCATGTGGGAGAAAGGAAAAGGTCGGGAAAATGTTTTTCTATACGAAAAGAGAAGGACCCCCGTTGGGGACACCGAGGTTGGGACCACATCCGTTCAAGCCATTGGAGTGAAACGATAAAGGGCTGTCCCAACCCCCTCGAAGGTTGGGACCACGCGCTCGGAGGTTGGGACTGGGGCGGGTAGAACGTCGATTGCCGTCCGCCGCCACATCCATCGTCGTTTTCGCTTGGGCGGAGGACCGCCGGATGCTAAATCCTGAGGTGACCGAAGCCGAAGGCCCACAGCTTGTGAGCCTTCACGATGAACACACCGATCCCCGTGCAGGACGTCCGCCCCGAGCCGGACGCGATCAACCGGTCCTGCATCCTCGCCCTCGATCTCGGCACCACGACCGGCTGGGCGCTCCGCAGCCATGACGGACTGATCACCACCGGAACGGTCAGCTTCCGCCCCGGCCGCTTCGACGGCGGCGGCATGCGCTATTTGCGCTTCACCAACTGGCTGACCGAGATCGACCGGCTGTCGGGTCCGATCGCGGCAATCTGGTTCGAGGAGGTCCGTCGGCACGCCGGCACTGACGCGGCGCATGTGTTTGGAGGTCTCCTCGCGACGCTGACCGCATGGGCTGAACTGCGGGGCATCCCCTACCAGGGCGTTCCGGTCGGCACGATCAAGCGCCACGCCACCGGCAAGGGCAACGCGCCCAAGGAGGCGATGATCGCCGCGGCGCGAGCACGAGGGTTCTCACCCGCAGACGACAACGAGGCCGACGCCATCGCGATCCTCCATTGGGCGCTCGAGACGAACGGAGGCCTGGGATGAGGTGGTATCCGAAAGGCTACGGCGGCACGCGTCGGGATCCCGACCAGGTGAAGCGCGATGGCTGGCATGACGAGGGTGTGCTTGCCGTCTCCGTCGACGACCATCGCCTGACCTGGCCGGAGCGCGAGCTGGTCCGACAGCTCGGCGAGAAGCTCTATGGGCCTCGGGCGAACGACCGGGAGGCCGCGAATGGCTGAGTGGACCACCGCCCGTGTCGAGGAACGCCTAGAACTCGCCGCCGATGTCTTCGCGCAGTTGCCCGCCGTGAAGCCGCAGGGCTACTTCAACGCCTGGCCCGAGTATTTCCACAGCTTCGCGGATCAAGTCGGTCAGGAGCCTCAGATGCGTCGGCCGCGGCCGAGCCCGCGGCAGATTACAGAAGCCGAGGAAGCGATGCTCTGGCTGCGGTGGCTCGAGAAGGACGACGCCCGGATCGTCTGGCTGCGCGCCAACCGCCAGCCGTGGAAGAAGATCGGCTGGGATGTCGGGCTCAGCCGCCCCGCCGCCAACCGGCACTGGCAGTACGGCATCGCGCTGATCACCTGGCGGCTCAACGGGCGGGTGCCGTCGGCCAGGCGATCGAAGCGCTTCGTGGTCGAGAACGCCGACCGGCTGTCAAGAAAAATCGTTCTTTGATCGAATTTTCGGAGAGACATCGCACGGGGTTCACCGCCCCCCGGCCGAGGGCTACAAACCGGATATACTCGGGAGAGGCGCGCGCGGGACGGACCGCCGCCGCTGGCTTCCCGGGGTCCAACGCAGGGTCCAGCCGGGGTCCAGACCGCCAAGTCGTTGTTTTCCGGTTCCTTTCCGGGCCGAAACGTATGCTGGCGGGCTTGGCGCGATATTTCGCCAGCGACAGGGCCGGATTTTTGGGAAGCCACCGGAGTCCAGCGTCCAGCCGCGACGCCACGAAACCCTCGTGAATTCAAACATCTGACCGGCCGCCCGGGGTGGATACCTCGCGGATACCGGAGTCCAGCCGGAAGCCGGTGGACCCCACCGTGCCGGTGTCCACCCGGCGGATGCCGATCGATCATCGACAGGAACCCGCATGAACCTCGCCTTCGCCCCCGAGCGGATCCAGACTTGGCCGCTGGCCAAGCTCCAGCCCTACGCGAAGAACGCGAAGGTGCACGGGCCCGACCAGGTCGCGAAGATCGCCGCCAGCATGGCCGAGTTCGGCTGGACCGTGCCGTGTCTCGTCGGCGAGGACGGTGAGCTGATCGCGGGGCACGGGCGGGTGCTGGCCGCGATGCAGCTGGGGCTGACCGAGGCGCCGGTGATCGTGCTCGGGCATCTGACCGAGGCGCAGCGCCGGGCCTACCGGATCGCGGACAACCGGCTTGCTGAAAGCCCGTGGGACGAGGCGGCTCTATCGGCCGAGCTGCAGGCGCTGCTCGCCGACGACTTCGACCTCTCGCTCGTCGGCTTCTCGGACGGTGAGCTCGACAAACTGCTGGCATTTGATCCGGACTCGGGCAGTGAAGAAGAAGGTGGCGCCGGGGGCTCGGTGCCTCCGGTGACCATCCCCGAGCCGCCACGCAATCCCGCATCGCGCCAGGGCGACCTCTGGATCCTCGGCGACCACCGGCTGCTCTGCGGCAACAGCACCAGCGCGGCCGATGTGCGCCGTCTGATGAACGGCGAGCGGGCGATCCTGTTCGCGACCGACCCGCCGTATCTGGTGGATTACGACGGCTCGAACCACCCGACCCGCAACAAGGACTGGAGCCAGTCCTACGGCACCACCTGGGACGACTCTTCGCAGGGCGCAGAACTCTACGACGGCTTCATCGCCGCCGCCGTGGCGGAGGCGATCACCGAGGATGCCGCCTGGTACTGCTGGCACGCCTCGCGCCGGCAGGCGATGCTGGAGGCCTGCTGGGAGAAGGCCGGGGCCTTCGTGCACCAGCAGTTGATATGGGTTAAGGATCGGGGGGTTCTGACCCGGTCGCACTACCTCTGGAAGCACGAGCCCTGCTTCATGGGCTGGCGCCGACCGAACCGCCCGCCGAAGGTCGCCGAGGAAACGCTGCCCTCGACCTGGGAGATGCCGAGCTTCGCGAGGGACGAGCGTCCCGACCACCCGACGCCGAAGCCGCTCGACGCCTTCGGCATCCCGATGCGCCAGCACGTCGCCCGCGGCGGGCTCTGCTACGAGCCGTTCTCGGGCTCCGGCTCGCAGATCATGGCGGGCGAGGCCAATGGCCGCCGCGTCTTCGCGATGGAGATCAGCCCGGCCTATGTCGACGTCGCCGTCGAGCGCTGGCAGGCGGAGACCGGCAAGGACGCGATCCTCGACGGCGACGGCCGGACCTTCGCCGAGGTGAAGGCCGAGCGGCTGGGCGAGGCCCCGGCCGCGGCCGAGGGGGCCCACGCGGCCTGACGACGTGGATGGCGTGGCTCTACCTTCCTCCGGTCTGCCTGCCGGAGCCGGCGACGCGTGCCTGTTCGGCCTCTCGCTCTGCTCCGGCGCCGGCGGGCTCGACCTCGGGCTGCATCTCGCGTGCCCAAGATATCGTGCTGTGGGTCACGTCGAGCGGGACGCCTACGCCGCGGCCATCCTCGTGGCGCGGATGGAAGACGCGGCCCTGGATCCGGCGCCTGTCTGGGACGATGTTGCCACCTTCGACGGCGGCTCGTGGCGCGGCGCGGTGGACATCGTCACTGCGGGCTATCCGTGCCAGCCGTTCTCCGTCGCGGGCAAGCGCCGGGGCGCGGAGGACCCGCGGCACCTCTGGCCCCATGTCGCCCGCATCATCGGCGAGGTTGAACCGCCATTCGTCTTCCTCGAGAATGTCGCCCATCATCTCCGCCTCGGTTTCCCCGAAGTCGCCGCAGGACTGGTCGGCATGGGCTACCGCCTTGCGGCAGGCCTCTTCACAGCGGCGGAAGTCCGTGCACCCCACAAGCGCGAAAGGCTGTTCATCCTCGCCATCCGCGAGGGGGACGAACTGGCCGACCCCGCGCGCCTGCTCTGGGACCCGGTCGAGTGGCGGGAACCGGACGGAAATGATGCGGCTATGGCCCACGCCTCGCGCCAGCGCCAACGAGAACCGGCAGACGAAGCCGACACCCTCGCAGGAAGCGGGCCAGCACGGGATGAACTTGGCGACGACGGCAGCCCTATGGCCGACGCCGCAGATCGACAGTTTCCGCAGCCGGGGTGGCGAACGGAAGGAAGAGAAGGGTCTGGACCGCATGGCGCGGGACTGGCCTACGCCGATGGCGAACGATGGCTGCAAGCCGAGCGCGGGCAACCGACGGACAGCGGACTTGACCCATGCCAGCCAGATGTGGATGACGCCGACGGCGCGCGATCACAAGGATGGGGCCACGACATTGGCGAATACGCCGGTGAACGGCCTGCTTGGCCGCCAGGTCCTTGTGACGCCGATGGCTGGGAGCGATACCTCCGAGCCGCGCCGGACCTTGAACCCGCTGTTCGTCGAGGCGCTGATGGGCTGGCCCACCGGGTGGACCGGCTTCGCCTCTGTGGCAACGGCGTGGTCCCCCTGGTTGCGGCGCATGCGCTGCGAACTCTCGCGGCTGAATTGCTGGCCGATGGATGAGGTGGCGCCATGAAGCAGTCCCGCCTCATGTCGCTGGTCGAGTCCATCGCCAACGTGATCGTCGGCTACGGCGTTGCGGTCGCTACCCAGATCCTGATCTTCCCGATCTTCGGATTGCACACGACGCTGGCGCAGAACCTGAAGATGGGCGCGGTGTTCACTTTGGTCAGCGTCGCGCGGTCCTACATCCTGCGGCGGCTGTTCGAGGCAATCCGGATGCGAAAGGCCTGATCTAATTGCAGCATTCGCCGATGGCAGTTCGGGTCTGTTGTACGGACGCAGATGTCATTCGAGGACGACTGAACGTCTGTTCGATCCCGCGTGTTCAAGGACAGTTGCGCCAGCAGGAAGTTGGAGAGCGCCGCGGATGTACGCGCGCCGATAATGCCTTGGACCAGTGATCGACGCGGGCAAACCGACTAAGGTGGCTTCAATCAGGCAGCAGCTTCGGATCGCTGATGCGCTTGCCACAGGATGGACAGCGCTATGAGCTGCACGGCCACGACGACCAGGTTCGTGATCACGACTGGATTGGAAAGGCCGACCATCGGAACAGTGATCAGTTTGTATGTAATCTGGACGGCAAAGAGTGCGACGCTCATCGGCATGGCCCATGTTTGTCGCTTCAGATGCAGGACAATCAATGCGGCGCTGACGACGGCGATGGCAATGTAGATCGACGTCAGGATCAACCGACCGTCCGTGACCGGCCCGAAACCCTGCTCTGCGGGCGACAGGCTTAGCATGAGGACCGAGACGACCGGCACCAAGACGATGATGTTGAAGGCGAGGGCGATGATCGTGAAACGCGTTGCTGTAGTCATGTCTGGTTCCTTGTGCTCTGTGTCATGTCATGGCCCGGCAAAGCACGGCGCCAGTGGGTTTCGTTGAATTCTGAAGTGCTAGACATCCGCCAAGACAGATGGTCTAAACAACGTTTAAATTACGCTAAGGTCTAAAAGGTGGATCACAAAGGGCAGAAAGAAAAACCGTATCATCATGGAGACCTGCGTCGGGCGATCCTCGATGCTGCGTATCGGCGTCTTGAGGAGAGTGGATTGGATGCGGTGACAATCCGGGCCTGTGCACGAGATGCCGGTGTGTCGCCAGGCGCGCCGATCCATCACTTCGGCTCCCTCAAGGGGCTTCTCAGTGCGCTGGCGGCCCAAGGCTTTGACATGCTGGTTACGCGGTTGGATGCTGACCGTGAAGAGAAGGCCGACCGATCGGGTGGAGCGCTGTTGGTGGGCGCCTATGTGGCCTTTGCCGTTTCCAACCCGAAGCTGTTCGACCTTATGTGGCGGGATGATGTTCTGGACCTTGGCCATGCGGGCTTGCAGACTGCACGCCAGAGGTCTCTGGAACGACTGAAGGGCCTATCTGATCCGCTTGCGGATGAGAGAAACGCGCAGCTTGGTGCCATCCGGAATTGGTCATTGGCACATGGATTGGCGTCGCTCCTTATCAATCGACGCATGGTGGCTGCACTCGGAAGCAAGGACCACGGTCTTGCGACGACCCAGGACTTCGTGGCGCTGGCTTACAGCGATGAGTTTGCGGCGGAGGGCTAGACCGAAAGTCTCGAAGATTCGGTCCGTTGCCGGAATCGGTGCGTTTGTCAGACCGGACAGATGAACCGCCGCCCCATGCGGGACGGCGGCATCTGAGCAAGCGTGGTTCGCGGCGTTAGTTGTGCGAGAGGCGGTAATATGCGGAGCGGATGGTTATGCGGCGTCGGTCATAGAGGCGTTGTTTTATCAAAGGGTTGAGCGTGCGACGCTCCGCATAACGTGATTGGGATCGAAGTCTTCATCAGCGCCTTCGGGCGCGATCATCGGAGACTTCGACATGACAACACACATTCTCCCGCCCGAACGCTGGGCGATGGATCCCGGATCCTATGCGGGCTTCGTTTCGGTCTATGCCGACACTATCGCCCGTGTGGGCTATAGCGCTGACACCACGAACCGCCTCGTGGCGGCAGCGCGTCATCTTTGCGCCTGGGCGCATCTGACGGGGCAGGCACTCGAGGGTGCCGCAGATGGGCTCCGGCAGGACTTCGCCGGGCATGACTGCCAATGCGGCGGTGTGCGCCGGAGCGGTCCACGGTCGGCCTGTTATCTCTTTCGTGTCGATCGGTTCGTCCGCTTTCTCGTGGCGGAGAGCGTGCTGACGACCGCGCCGATCGGCGATCCCGATGCCGGGCATGTCGGGCCCTATCTCGACTGGCTGCGTCGACATCGCGGGCTTTCGGAGATCACGGTGCGGAGCCATGCAAAGGGGCTGCGCCAGCTTCTGCCTGTCATCGGCACGGATCCGATCGCGTGGACGCCAGCCACCCTGCGGAACGCCATCCTGGACCGGCGCGGGCGTGAGGGCCGCGGCGGCCTGAAGCGCACGGTCACCGTGTTGCGGTCCTGGCTGCGCTATCACGCGGCAATGGGTTGGTGCGATCCCGGTCTGGTCGCGGCGGTGCCCACCATCGCCGACTGGAAGGGCCACCACCTGCCGCGCGGCCTGAGACCCGCCGATGTCGAGCGATTGCTCGCCGCCTGCGATCAGGCCGGCCCGACCGGCCGACGCGATCGGGCGATCCTGCTCCTTCTCGTCCGGCTCGGCCTCAGGGCCGAGGATGTGCGCAGCCTGCGCTTCGAGCAGATCGACTGGGCGTGCGGACGGATCGTGCTCAGCGGCAAAGGCCGCCGCGAGAGCCGGTTACCGTTGCCACAGGAGGTGGGCGACGCACTGCTCGCCTGGCTCGAGAACGGGCGTCCGCAGGTGGACGACCCTCATGTGTTTCTGCGCTACGCAGCGCCCTGGCGGCCGTTCACGGAATCGGCCGCGATCTCGAAGATCGTCCGCCGGGCCATAGGCCGCGCCGGGCTGGTGGACGTGCCGTCGCGCGGCGCGCATCTCCTGCGCCACTCGGCGGCCCGCGTCCTGCTTGAGGATGGCGCGAGCCTCGAGACCATCGGCACGATGCTGCGGCATCGCTCGATCGAGACCACGGCGATCTATGCCAAGGTCGATCTCGATGCGCTGCGCGGCATCGCCCAGCCCTGGCCGGAGGCAGGCCGATGCTGAGCGCCGCCGTGGAACGCCATGTCGCTCTGATGCGCGCCTGCGGCTTCGTTTTCGACAAGCAGGCAGGACTGCTGACAAACTATGCCGCCTTCGCCGCGGCGCGCGGCGACGCCCATGTGCGGACGGCCACCGTCCTGGACTGGTCACGCCGCGCCGGCACCCATGCGCAGCGGCGGATCGTCTATCTGACCGTCCGCCGTTTCGCCCTGACCGCCGTGACGGAGGACACCCGCCACGAGGTGCCACCGCCGGATCTGTTGCCTCAGACGGCGCGGCAGCGGCCTGCACCTTACATTTACGCGCCCGGGGAGGTCGCGGCGCTCGTGGCCGTGGCGGATCGGGTGGCGAGCCGACGCTGCCGTGTGCCCGGACAATGCCGGCTCCTGTTCGGCCTGATCGCCGCCACCGGCATGCGCATCTCGGAGGCGCGCGGGCTCGACATCGCCGACGTCACGCCGGACGGGCTCCTGATCCGCGAGGCCAAACGGCGCGGGCGCAGGCTCCTGCCGCTGCATCCCTCCGTCGCGGCGGAACTCGCGGCGCATCTGGACCGGCGGGCGCGCGTTCGGGACGCGTCGGATGCCCTGTTCCTCGGAGACCGGGGCGGGCGCATCTCGGAGAGTGCCATACGCAGGACCTTCGGGAACATGCTGGCGCTGACCGGGCTCGAAGGCGTCGCCCGAGGCGGGCGGAACCCGCGGATCCACGATCTGCGCCATACCTTCGCTGTCCGGTCTCTGGAAGCCTGCGACGCGGGGCGCGGCACCGTCGCCCGCCACATGGTGGCCCTCAGCTCGTGGCTCGGTCATGTCAACATCGTCGACACCTATTGGTATCTCGAAGGAACACCCACGCTGCTCGGGCAGATCGCGGATCGGACCGAGGCCTGCGCCGCGGGGGCGTCCTCATGACCCCGCTGGCCCGATACCTTTCCATCTGGCTGCGCGAGCATCTGCCCGTGGACCGGGCTGTCAGCCCCAACACGGTCGACGCCTACAGCCAGGCCCTCTCGGCCCTGCTGCGCTACGGGGCAGAGCGGCTGGGACGCCCGCCATCGGCGCTCGCACTCGAGGACCTGAACGCCCCCCTGATCCTCGGGTTTCTCGAAGCGATCGAGGAACGCGGCGCCAGCGTGCGCACCCGCAATGCCCGCCTCGCGGCGATCAAGGCGTTCTTCCGCTTCCTCGAGTACCGGCTGCCAGCCGCCCTCGAGCAGATCCGGCAGGTGCAGGCGATCCCGCGCAAGAAGGCCGACGAGGCGCTGGTCGCCTGGCTGACGCGGGCGGAGATCCGGGCGCTGCTCGCCGTACCCGATCCCCGCACGCGGGACGGCATCCGCGACCGCGCCATGCTGAGCCTCGCCTATGCCTGCGGGCTCAGGGTCAGCGAACTGACCGGCCTCCGGCTCGCCGATTACGACCGGCGCGATCCGGTGAGCCTGCATGTGACCGGCAAGGGGCGGCGCGAGCGCATCCTGCCGCTCTGGAAGGAAACGCGCGCCGTGCTCGAGGCTTGGCTGCGCCTGCGCGATCCGGAAGGCGACGCGGCGCTGTTCCACAGTCGCAGCGGCCGGGCGATGACACGGTCGGGGTTCGAATACATCCTGGCGCGGCATGTCAGAACGGCAGCGAAAGCCGAACCGGGCCTCGCGGACAAGCGGGTGACGCCGCATGTGCTGCGCCACTCCTGCGCCATGCACACGCTGCAGGCAACTGGCGACGTCCGCAAGGTATCGCTCTGGCTGGGCCACGCCTCGATCCAGAGCACCGAGATCTACCTGCGCGCCGATCCGACCGAGAAACTCGAGATGATCGCAGGCATGACGATGCCAAAACTGAAATCCGGCCGCTTCCGCCCGCCGGACAAACTTCTCGCCATGCTCGCGGGCAAGACCGTCCCATGATTATGCGGAGCGGGAGCCCAAAAAACCAAGGCGGCGCAACGCGCGCCGCCCACAACTCCGCATAACCATCCGCTCCGCATATTACAGCTTATGCTGAGCTCAGCATAAATTGTAAACCCTGCCGCGCCCTTCGACCTTCTCCGAGGTCACCTCGAGCCCGAGTTTCTTCTTCAGCGCCCCGGCCATCGCGCCGCGCACCGTGTGCGACTGCCAGCCCGTCGCGGCCATGATCTCCTCGATGGTCGCGCCGTCCGGCGCACGCAGGGATCATCTGAAAAACCTCGCGGCCTGAGCGACTTGCAGTAGACTGGGCAGGACAGCAGAGGACGCCGCCAATGCCCAAGCAGCCCGCCTTTCCCGGCCTCCGCCAGGCGATGAAGAAGAAGCAGACGCGGCGGGAGAAGTTCCTCGCCGAGATGGAGGCGGTGGTGCCGTGGACCCGGCTCCTGGCGCTGATCGAGCCGTATTACCCGAAGGCCGGGCCGAAGGGCGGGCGCCCACCGATGCCGCTGGAGACGATGCTGCGGGTGTACTTCCTGCAGCAATGGTATGCGCTCAGCGACCCGATGGCCGAGGAGATGCTCTATGACAGCGACGCCATGCGGCAGTTCGCGGGGATCGAGCTCGGCGACGACCGGATCCCGGACGAGACCACGATCCTCAACTTCCGCCACCTCCTGGAGCGGCACCATCTGACCGAGCAGCTGTTCGCGGAGGTGAACCGCCACCTCGCCGACCAGGGGATCACGCTGCGCTCGGGGACGCTGGTGGACGCGACCATCATCGACGCGCCGTCCTCGACGAAGAACGAGGCCCGGGCCCGCGATCCCGAGATGTCGTCCACGAAGAAGGGCGACACCTGGTACTTCGGCATGAAGGCGCATGTCGGCGTCGATGCCGACAGCGGCATCGTGCACAGCCTCGAGACCACGACCGCCAAGGTCCACGACAGCCAGGTCTGGGACGACCTCTTGCACGGCGCGGAGACGTCGGTCTGGGCGGACAAGGGCTATGTCAGCGCGGCGCGGGAGGCCGCGTTCGCCGGTCCCGGCAAATTCTGGGGCGTCATGCGCAAGGCGCCGAAGGGCGGCGCGCTGCACCCCGTCGACGCGGACATCAACCGGATCATCGCCATGGTGCGGGCCCGGGTCGAACACCCCTTCCGGGTGCTCAAGCGGCAGTTCGGGTATCTCAAGACCCGCTACCGCGGCCTCGCCAAGAACCGCGCGCAGCTCTTCACGCTGTTCGCACTCGGCAACCTGTTCCTTGTCCGACGAAGACTGATGGCATGAGGCGGAGTCTGCCCTCAGACGCCAATGTCGGCCATTCCGGCCGAGAGAGACCCCGAAATCGCCGACGTCACCGGCCGATGTGCCCCCGACAGACCGCCCACGATCCGCAATCGGCGAAGCCGGAGCGGTAGTTCAGACAATCCGCAGCATGGCGATCAGGGTGGCCTGCTTGGTGCCCTCGCGCGGCGTGCGCGCCTTGGGCGCGGCCTCCGGTTCGGTGGGGGTGACCGGCGCGGGCGCCTCGGTCGGCGCGTTCGTCGCGCCCGCATGCGCGGGGTTCGCGTCCTCGGGCTCGATGCCGATGGCGGCGAGGCCTGCGTCGGTGGCGACCAGCGTGACGCCGTGGCCGTCGCCGGTCTCGCGCCAGACGGGCTCGCCCTTGCGCGTGTCGGCGTCGACCTCTTCGAGGAAGCCCTTGGCGAGCATTGCGTCGACCACCTTGGCGGCCGCGCCGCCGCGCAGGCTCTCGGGCAGCGGCAGGGCGATGCGGTCCTCGCGCTGTGCGGCGGCGCTCAGGATGATGGCTTGGGTGTCGGAAAGCTTGGTCACGGGGTCGTCTCCGTATTCGGGCCCGCGTCATGCGGCACCTTCTACGACCCCGAGCCGCGCAGGGCGCGCGGCAGGAGTTCCGGCAGTGCCGGAGATCAGCGGGCGTGCTCGCCTTCGCCGAAGGCGCTGTCGGTGATGCGCTTCAGGAGGCTTGCGTAGTGTTCGAGGGTGCCGACCATGGCCCAGCCGACCTCGTCGGGGTGGCAGTTGAAATGGTCGTCGCTGAGCGCCTGCAGGCGCGCGAGCATCGCGTCGATCTCGGCCTTCTTTCCGATGAAGGCGTTCAGGGCTGCCTCCTTGTTTCTGCGCGCCTTCTCGGCGCGGAGTTCGTGGCGCGGGGTGGTGATCGGGTTCAGGTGGGTTGTCATCGTGGTGGCTCCGGGTGAGTTGCATCGTCCTTGTGGGATCGAAGTTCGCTCCACGCGCCCGGCTTATCAACTCGATAAGCACCTGACATTGAATGATAATCGGGGCCGGCGATGCAGGGCATGAGCGAGCGCCAGTATGCCGCCCATGTCGGGCTGTCGCGCGGCGCGATCCAGAAGGCGAAGACGGCGGGGCGGCTCGTCCTCTATCCCGACGGCAGCATCAACGCGGCCGCCAGCGACGCCCGGCGGGCGGAAACGACGGACCCGTCGAAGACGAGGAAACCGCCCGCGCCGAAGCTGAAGCCCGTCCCCGAAGCTGCCGTGGCCGCCGTCGGCGACACGCTGCGCGAACAGGGTCTGGCGGTCCCGGCGGTCGGGGGCGGCACGACCTTCCTGCAGGCGAAGACCGCGAACGAGGTGCTGAAGGCGCAGGAGCGGCGCATCCGGCTCCAGAAGCTGAAGGGGGAGTTGATCGAGCGGGCCCGCGCGCTGGCGCTGGTGTTCCGGCTGGCGCGGGAGGA
>Ga0008837_100549_pt1 | contig 25827 bp, 26 predicted proteins | sample HotLakConsUCCSLE_FD_65500 | JGI IMG/M metagenome (GOLD analysis project Ga0008837, IMG submission 65500) | Hypersaline microbial mat communities from Hot Lake, Washington, USA - Hot Lake Consortium UCC-SLE | ecosystem: Environmental > Aquatic > Non-marine Saline and Alkaline > Hypersaline >...
TCAGAGCGCTGGAACCCCTGGGTCATAGCATCCAGGTCGTAAAAACCACAGGGCACACCCGGCAGCACCACCCCTAGAGAGCGCTGCTCAATCTCTGAGAAGGTATCAATCAAAATGTCGGAGGTAGCGGTGAGCCCTCCCTTAGAGCGCACCTGGGTAATGCCGAACAGCTTTTGTTCAGCCTGATCTAGCACATTTTCTAAAGGCGTTGAGGTGTCGTAGCCAAGCTGAGCAATGTCCCCCCCCGACTGAATCAACAGCCGTCGGGTGTATTTATCCATAACCAGAGCTGCGTACTGATCGATGTTGGCAGCGCTAACGGTACGGTCGACCAGTTGGGCTATACGGGCCTGTCCGCCCACATCTTCTAGTTTGTTGTGGTCTTTAAGCCACATGGTGACGGTCATCAGGTCAGCCGGTTGGCCCTTGGCGTGGAGCCCTAGGGCGGCTCGATAGACGTCGCGATGGGCACCGATATAAAACGCATCGGGGGTGAGAATTTCCATGACCCGACCAATGGCTTCTGGATCCAGCAAAATACCCCCCAAAATTGCTTCCTCAGCCTCAATATTTTGGGGAGGCAGACGGTCAGTTACCGTATCAAACTTAAGGTTTTGGACCATGACGCCATCTAGATATGGTGGTTTGTCTGGAAGGGCCATATCGGTTTGGCATTGCTGCCAACCGCATTGAACGGTCCCCAAGCAGGAACATCCCAAAGGGCTGCACGATGCTTTCTGGAAAAGAAAAACGCTACATTTAGCGTTTGACATCGAAGACTTATCTTAACCGATCTCCGTCTAGAGGTTGAGAGCAAAACGCTCAGCTTAACGGTTTGTTGACAGACATAGTTGCCGACCCCAAGGGCAAGGTGCTGAATAAAAACGAGCCATCACAACTCGTGCAGTTCAATTGTACTATATTCTGATCGCGAATAAGCTCCGGGTGGACCTAACCAATCCCGGAGCTTAGAGCATTGCTTGCCATGCCGTTTATTCAGGAATGACCCGCAGGTTAACGGTAGCGGTCACTTCTGGGTGGAGCTTGATCTCAGCCTGGTACTCACCCAGTTTGTTAATGTCGGGCAGGTCGATATTGCGCCGATCAACTTCTTTACCGGTCATCGCCTGAATTACGTTAGCCACATCAATGGCCGTGACGGTACCAAAGATGGCGTCGTTTTCGCCCACCGGCTTCTGAATGCTGAACATGCCGATGGTGGACAGCGCAGTCTTCATCGACTCGGCTTCCTGTTTAATTTCAAGCTGGCGCTGACGTTCGGCTTCCCGCCGCCGCTCAACCTGCTTCAGCACACCAGGGGTGGTGCGCACTGCCATTCCGTGAGGAATGAGATAATTACGAGCATAGCCAGGGGCCACCTCTACCAGGTCGCCATTCTGGCCCAGCTTGCGAATATCTTCTGTGAGAACTACCTGTACCCGTTTTGCCATGTTTCTTCTCGTATAGCCCAGTTGACTATAATACCCAAAGGTCATCCATCTTGGCAACCACTGTTGCGTATTGATTATGATTCGACTCGCTTTTGCTTTGATTTTAGCGGCGTGGGTGGTGGTAATCGCCATTGTCGCCGTACAAAATGCCACTCCGGTTTCCATTCGGCTGCTGAATTTTCAGTCCATCGACATTCCCTTTGGGGTGCTGCTGGCCTTCTGCGGGGCTGCCGGAATGATTGGAGCACCCCTAGTGCTGCTGCTGTTGGGCGGTAACCCACTGAAAGGCCGCAGGCCGAACCGATAGGGGCAGACCAGGCCCTATACCAGGTCCAGCCCCCAACCTGGAGCTTTCTCTTAGCAAAACCTCCACTGCTGGACTTGGACTAGTACTCTACGGCGTAAGTCGGCCCACTCTTCCTGAAACCTGATACCCGGTACCTGGTACCCTCAGCAAGGGTTGCCTTATTTCTGCCAGCTGATACCAGGGCATCACATTCAGGCATGGCAATTCAGCCATGGGAGATAGCCGTCTCGGCGGCCCGAAGCAGGCAAGATATTGGCCCTGCAGGGATTGGATATTGTTCGAGGCTCATTCCCGAGCAGAGGGCACATACGCCGGAGCGGGCACTGCCGCTTTCAGAATGACCTCCAGCAGGCCGGGAAAGGCGCGGTCAAGGTCTTCCCGTCGCAGGGAGTTCATGTGCTGAGTCCCCTGCTTGCGGCAGTAGAGCACGCCTGCTTCCCGCAAAATTTTGAAGTGGTGGGACAGGGTAGACTTGGCCACCTGCAGATCCAGGTCAGAGCACGATAGTTCGTCGGCTGCGGCTAAACGTCTGACAATTTCTAGCCGGACAGGATCGCCTAGGGCGTATAAAACCCCTGCCAGGGTCATGCTTTCAGAATTGGGATGAAAGATAGGTCGCATAGTTGCATTATGCCACGGGGAAGGCTATAGTTTAATTGTTCGATTTTTTCGAATAAAAGAAATATTTCCCGCAGTGGAGGTGGCATTATGGCCGCGATCGCAGACATTACCCAGGATACGTTTCAAGCCGAGGTACTGCAGAGCGATCTGCCGGTGCTGGTTGATTTTTGGGCTCCCTGGTGCGGTCCTTGCCGCCTGGTGGCCGGCGTGGTGGATGAAGTGGCCCAGCAGTACGACGGGCAGCTCAAGGTGGTTAAGGTAAATACCGACGAGCAGCCCGGCATTGCTTCAACCCACGGCATCCGCAGCATTCCTACCCTGATGATTTTTATGAACGGCGAAAAAATGGATCAGCTGGTGGGGGCCGTTTCTAAAACCACCCTGGCTAAAGCAGTTGAGCCGTTTTTGAGCTGAACTAACCGTCAAAGCTTACTCATGGGCAACCTGGAGCTGATTGCGCCCCTGCTGTTTTGCCCTATAGAGGGCCTCGTCAGCCTGCTTGACCAGAGAGGCAGATGTAGTTTCAGGATTGGGTATTAAACTGGCTCCCCCCAGGCTCAACGTTACAAATCGGCTAATGTCAGAACCAGAATGCTGGATCTGGGCTTGTCCAATTTGTGCTTGAATTTTCTGGGCAATGGTCATGACTCCTTCGAGGGAGGTGCCCGGTAAAATCACGGCAAATTCCTCGCCACCGTAGCGAGCGACCAGATCGGCAGGCCGAGCAACTGCGAGCTTGATTTGCTGCGCCACTCGCTGTAAGCATTGATCTCCCATCGGGTGGCCGTAATAGTCGTTGTACTGTTTGAAAAAGTCAACATCGCAAAGAATGAGCCCTAGCGGTTCCTGTTCCCGCCGTAGCCGCAGCCACTCCTGATCCAGGTACTGATCAAAATGGCGTCGGTTTGCAATTTGCGTGAGACTATCCAGGTTGGATAATCGCTGCAGTTCCTGATTGGCAGCTTCTAGCTCGAAGGTGCGCTGGGCAACCCGATCTTCCAGGGTGGCGACCAGGTTTTTAAGCTTGTCTGACATCTGGATAAACGCATTCGACAGTTGCCCGATTTCGTCCTGCTTCAGGGCTGGCATTTGTACATTGAAATTGCCTTCAGTAAGCTGTTGAGTCGATTGCAAGAGTTGCGCTAGCGGTTGAGTAACTTGAGTACTCAAGGTGCGGTAAATCAGCGCCATTTCTATCAGTAATGCGATACCTCCGGAGAGCAGAACAAACTGAGCGGCGCTCCAGGCGTTACCCTGCAGGAGAGATTGGGGGTAAACCGACACAAAATACCAGTTAGGCCCAGCGAGCCGGGTAAAGGTGATATATTCGCGATCCCGAACGTTTTTGACCACTCGTGCCCCGTTTTCCGCTTCACCTGCGTCATCTCCCTTAGCCACTGGCGTTAATTCATGCGCGAATTCAGCAGATTGAATCTCCGATTCGCCCGCGTCATCTTCCTTAGCCACTGGCGTTAATTCATTCGCGAGTTCAGCAGATTGAATCAAGGAAAAAATTCGATTGAGATGGGGTCCGCCAGGTCCTGAATGCTTAACGTTCTATGCTGTGCTGCGATTTGTGAGTTGAAGTCAGGGTGGGCAATCAAACTGCCGTCCTGCCGCACAATAAAGTTGTAGGTTCCCGATAGACGATCGGTGTTGGCGCGTTCAATTAAGTCGTTCAGCACAATATCGTTGCCAACGCTGGCAATATGTCGTCCTGTTGCGTCGTCAATGGGCGTTACTACCGAAACAATCCAATCAGGGCTGGCCGGATCTTGATAAGCATCAGTCCAGACGGTTTGTCGCTGTGGGTTATGGCTCAGGTCAGACACGTAAAAGAATTTTTCTGTGCAGACATCAAAATCCCCTGAAACCATCAACGGCCCCGGTAGCTCAGGCCAGTAAGTCACAGCAATGTTGTCGGGCGACGCGATCCAGGTATTGACGAAACGATCGCGCCAGGCCGGTGCATACTGCAAAAGCAATGTTTCAAACCGCCGAATCTGAGAGATATGCTCCGCCGTCAGGGGAACATTTCGCCCAACAAAGACAGACGACTTTGACGCCCCCTCAAACTGGTGCACATCCTGCTGCTCTGTAATATTGCGATGGGTGCCATCTGACCAGGTAAATAGAGGTGTCAGGGGTTCCGCAGGCTGAGGTTGAGCTGCAACCGTGGCGAAGGCTTGCTTGAACATAATGTGGCGATCGATAGCAAGCTGAAAAATTTCTTCCTCACGCTTGCCCCGCTCAGTAACGTATTTCTGAAGCTGTTCTTGAGTACTAAGCTGTGTCTGCCCGATGATGTGGCCGTAAGTCAACATGGCAGACACAATGAAAATGCCTGTCACTCGGAACAATAACTGAATTAGGGTATGCCGAGTTAATGAGGGCTGAACTTGCGTGAAGAAATTGAGTGTTTTAAGCAAGACCCCTCTGACTCTGCATACGGAGAGCATCATAGTGAGCAATACGACATAAGCGCCTATGAGTATACCCATCAGGCGCTGGGATATATCGCTCTGTTCTAAAGAAAGTAGCTATACCAAGTCCAGCTCGAAACCTGTAGCTTTCCCTTAGGCAAAACTCCACTTCTGGACTTGGACAAAGTTGCAAGAAAGTCGCTACGGCAGCGATACCTTTCTCCTCAGCCCTGATTCTCTACCTTCATTTCTGCTTCCTTCAGGGAATCTAAAAACGACAGGGGGCGGCTCATGTTTTCGGCAAAGCCGAGGATGTTGCGATCGCGGTGCTCGTACAGCAATTCCCCATCCCGATCAAACAAAAACGTTCCCCCCCGCTGGGTCAGGTAAGCGGCATCCGGTACGTAGGTGCCCCAGTTGCCTAGCACTTCCCCCATGTTTCTCAGGCGCAGGGTGGCCAGCTCAAAGGGACGCTGAAAGCCTTTGCCCCCAGCCCATTCGAAAAAGGAACCCCGCAGGGGAGGGAGAGGCTTAGCTTTGACCACTTCATCATCCCCAAACAACTGGGGAGCGCTGCGATCCCCCCGGTAGCCGCGAAACACTTCGGCCAGGGTACCGGGGCTTTTAATGCCCGCACACATCAGCATCAGGTTGACCCAGGCGTTTTGCCCAGAGGCCAAACCAGGAATCTGCAGCGTTAGGCCCTCATACAACCCCAGCTGGTGGTGTAGCTCGGCTGAGGGATCCATAAACAAAGCCTCGGGATCAAATCCGGTAAAGTCGCAGAACCTTTGGCCGGCATTGCGATCGCCAATCCCCACAGCCCGCACAGTAACGTTAGCCTCCTTCAAAACGGATTGCTCCCGCTGCAGCCACCAGGCATATTCCATGCTGTCAAAATCCCCCAGCTGAGGCAAAACCACCACCAGCAGGCGCTTTTCCCCCTCCCAGCCCGCCAGTATGGAGACCACCGCCCCATCACTCACCCGCTGTCGTTCCGTAACTTTAAAAGTCTCGAATACAGTCATCCTTGCCAAACCCCCCATTCCCCATTCCCTACTCCCCATTCCCCACTCCCTACCCCCCATTCCCTATTCCCTACTCCCTATTCCCTACTCCCTACTCCCCATTCCCTACCCCCCCTACATCAACCACTCCAACAAAAGCCCCACCCGGCTTTCTGGCCCCAAACGAGAATACTGAAATTCCAGATCAGTGCCTAGCCTGAGCCTGGGGGTTACCGCATAACCCACGGAAATGCTGGTCATCCCCACTTCATCGCGGCTACCAGGAGATACCCAGTGCTGCCCCAAAGCGATATCGGCTCCCCCACCCCGAGAGGGAATCATCATCAGTCGAAACCCCACATCCACACCATTGGTCGTGTAATCAGGAGTTTCCAGGGAGCGATAGCCCAGGGTTGGGGCGATGTTGACGTAACTTCCTAACGGCAGCAGATAATAGCGAACTTCGGCCCCAAAAGATTCCCGTTCATCATTCCAGCTCCGGCTAAAGCTTCCCGCTGCCGTCAGGCCGGTACCAGAAATTAAGAACACATCTTCTACACCCACATAAACGCCGGTGGCCTGGTCACTGGAAGGAAATTGGGCATACCCGACCCTGAGCCGGGTCCGAAAGCTGGGCTGGTTGCGAATTTCATCGGCAATGTCGGGAATGTCCTGCAGCCAGTCTTGTAGAACGGGGCTATCTTGAATGATATCGGGATCAAGGTCCAGATCATTGAGCAGGATCCCTTCCTCCTGGGGAGATTCCTCGGAATTGTTGATCTGAGCCCATGAAGAATTCCCCATCCCCATCTCGACAAGTTGCCACTGCCCCTGGGTACCGTCAACATTAGCTAGCCCCTGGAAATCCTGAGAAAGGCCAGGCTTAAAATCGTCCCACCCCTCACCTGGATCGTGGTCAGGAGCTGTGTCTGTCGCCCGACCCGAAATGCCAGACGATGGCTGATCTGCAAACCTACGCACCTGAGCAACGGCGGCATGGGTTTGAGACAACATTCCCAGGGCCAGCAGGCCAGCCAGGACATTACCAAATGGGCTAAAGCAGCGCAGCATTCCGGGGCACCATCCCAAACCGAAGAAGTTCTCTTGCTTAGAGTATTCCACCAAAGAATTATCCCAGGAGCGGGCACGATAACCGGGGGATACATCACACGCTTAGTCTGCACCCTGAGCCCGCTGAATCGAGCGTTCGATGGAAGGCTCCCAACTGATTTTTTATGGTACGGGGTAAAAGCCAAATAAAAAAGCGACCTCATCAAAGACAAGGCCGCTGGGGGAAACGAGAATAGCTCAGGCAAGAAAGTTAACGTACTTCGCCGCGCGTAGGCAGTACCTCTACGGGCTTCATAAAGTAAAGGCGCACCATTTGCCAGCCAATGTTGGCAACGTGAGGCAGCTTACGCAGCAGTTGCAGCGGCTTGGGCTGATTAGACTCGCTAATTGCCGCCAGTTTGCTGTTGGCGTCAGAGGCCATGTCTAACCGCTTAAAGAACTCGGGATTATCCACATCCAGAATCACCGGAAATACCCGAGCGGCGGTTTCGTTGGTTTTTTGGATGACGTGAACATCGTACTCCCGGGCATCCAATCCTAAGGAGGCATAGAAGCCGCTGCGCTGAATGTCGTTGAGGAACATGGTGGCAAACACCGACAGCAAAAAGAAGCGGCACCAGAGCTTCGCCTTCCAATCGTTAATGATGTCGGGTTGAGCCTTCATCAGGGCCGAGAAGAAATCGCCGTGGCGGTTTTCATCCTGACACCAGTTCTCAAAGAACCGGAAGATGGGGTAAATCTGGTTTTCAGGATGAGACTCTAGATGACGGTAGATGGTGATGTAACGCCAGTAGCCAATTTTTTCGGACAGGTAGGTGGCGTAAAAGATGAACTTGGGCTTAAAGAAGGTGTACTTCTTGCTCTTGGTCAAAAAGCCCAGGTCAAGCTGCAGGTTAAAGTCCGACATGGCCTTGTTCAAAAAGCCAGCGTGGCGGGCTTCATCCCGAGACATCAGGGTAAAGCACTCGGCCAGCACAGGGCTTTTATCTTTTAAACGACGGCCCAACTCTTTGTAGAGCAAAAAACCAGAAAATTCAGCCGTACAGGACCGCTCCAGAAACTCCACAAACAGACGACGGGTTTCGCCATCCATATGGTCCCAGGACTGTTCAAACTGCTCATCACGAACAAAGTGGTGGCGGTTGTAGTCGGCCCGAAATTCTTCGAGAATGGCCCGTAGTTCGTCTTCGTTAACGGAAATGTCCATGGCGGCCATTTCGTCAAAGTCGGTGGTATAGAACCGGGGGGTCAAAATGGTGTCTTTTGCCGGAACCTTAACCCCAGGTCGGATTTCTTGAAATTCAGGCTTCTTAAGGGAATCTACCATGAGTCTGTGATTCAGCGGTTTAATAGGATGTGCACAGCCCAGCGATGGGGGGATAGAGAGGTTGGACCAGAGGCAGGCGACCCAACGTTAAGAACGTTACGAAGCAATCTGCATCTGTTACCAACTGAAACGCTGAATGCTAGTTTATCAGGGCTTTCAGGAGAACTGGCAAGGTTTTAAGTTTTGCAACGAATTATGACTCAGTTTGAATGCCGTTCTCCAGCTTGAACTGGGTCATCAGCTGGGTCATTTTTTTGCGCATCTTCAGGTGAAGCTCGACCCCCTCGTAGGCGTAGCGGCTGAAGCCCCCCTGGTCAACCAGCTGTTTCAGGTAGCTGACCCGCTCGTCTGGGGCGGGGTGAGAGGCAAACCAGCTGACCCCCCGCTCGCCATAATCTTCCTTCAGGGTGACCATCAAATTATGTAGCCCATCGGCAGCGTATTGCCCCGTCGCCGAAATCTGAGTGCCCAGCACATCGGCCTGACGCTCCATGTCGCGGGAATAGCTGGACACAATCAGCCCCGCCGCGATATTGGCAACCTCGGGAATGGGAATAAAGGACGCCAGACTGCTGGTCAAATTTCCCTGGGTCACCATCTGAAACCCGTGGGACAACACCGCGTGGGAAATTTCGTGGCCAATCAGTCCCGCCAGTTCTGCTTCAGAGTAGGTTTTTTCAATCGCCCCGGCGTTGATGAAAATTTTGCCCCCGGGCAGGGCGAAGGCATTGAGGCTGTCATCCATCACCACTTCGAAGCGGTAGTCGAACTCATCCCGCCCGGTTAAGGTCGCCAGCTTCTGGCCAATGTGGTCTACGTAGCTGCGAATTTCTGGATCATCGGCCATGGGCACCTGGCGAGCCACCTGGTCGGCCACCTGTGCCCCCAGGTTACTTTCTCCCTGCATTAACAAAATGCCGGAGTTGAGAGCCGTAAACGGCCCAAACAACCCGCCCGTAAGCAGATAGCCCGCCGCCCCGGTGAGGATGTTGGACACCAGGTTGCGGGTCAGGGTCTGGTTCATGTCTCCCCGAAACCGGTCCAGGTTATCCTGCGCCAGTTGATCCATCGCGTCGGCCTCGGGGTGGTCAGGGTTGAGCACAACAAACTGCTTGGCGGTAATGGCGGCTTCGACCCATTTTGCTTGAGCCATTTGAACCTCGGCCTGGGCTTTGAGCAGCTCTGGGTAAAAGGGATAGCGACTCACCGCTGCATCCAAAATGTCTAACGCTCGATCGGCCTGGTCATGCTCCACTAAATGGCGGGCATAGAGGACATGGCCGGGCAAAAATTCTGGATATTCCGTTACCAGCAGCTCTAGCGGCACCAGCACCCGACTGGCCAGGCCAGATTCTACCCCGGCCTGGGCTTCTCGCCAGTACACCGCGCCGGCGGGGGGCAGTTCTGCCGGGTCTGTAATGGGGGTAATGCGCCCATCGGGAGTCTTTTCAGCCAGCCACTTAGAATCTTTGGCCCGGCGATAAACCGCTTCTGCCGCGGCGGTATCCCCCGCCATGAAGAGTCGGTCGGCTTCTATCAGCAATTCGCTGCGCTTGGCCACATCCGGCGGCAGATCAGCCAGTAACTCTGCCATGGTGTAAACAGGACCGGTGTCTGTTTCTGGCGCTTCTGAAGGGGAAGGCGATTCTGTCGCTTGACCGGGGTCAGCCGACCCGACCGGCGGCAGCCTCAAGGTACCATCAGGAGCCTCGGGGTAAGGGGTGGGCAACGTACTGTCCGGCTTTGCTACCGGCTCAACCTCAAGGGAGCCGGGGGATGGCTCTTGCTTTTGCCCCACGACAGATGGGTCAGAAACAGCCGTAACCCCAGGCATTAGCCCCGGCAACAACCCTTCTCCGCAAAGCAAAGCCACCAGAAAACCGGCTATCAGGGCGCTGATGAATCGCTGAATTTTATTCATTCTTCCCTTCTACCCCCCATTGATGGGTCAATTTCTGATGCTGCTAGCGTAGCCCAACTCAATTTTCAAAAGCATGGCGCAGTCAACCGAAATGCGCTCCTTTTCCATGCCCTGCCATTCTTCGCAAAACCTTTGCCAGGGTAGGATCCCTACCCCTATAATTTTGTCAAGTAATGCTACAGCGTGAACCCAATGACCACTTTCGATACCATCAAGCCCTGGCTGCAGTTTTTTCATCCCATCATCATGTGGCTGCTGCTGGCAGGGACTCTTTATGCCCTTTATTTAGGGATGCAGGCCCGCAAGACCCGTAAGGCCGATGCCGAAACCCGTAAAGAATTAATCAAGGGTAAATTTGGGATCCGTCACCATCAGGTAGGGGCTATTCTTTTGGCCTTCATGGTGTTAGGCACCCTTGGCGGCATGGCAGCGACTTATATCAACTACGGCAAGTTGTTTGTCGGGCCTCACCTGCTCGTAGGGTTGAGCATGACGGGTTTAATTGCGACCTCTGCGGCCTTGGTGCCCTTCATGCAGAAAGGCAATGAAACAGCTCGACTAACGCATATTTCTTTAAACGTTGTTCTGGTTGGACTCTTTGGTTGGCAGGCCCTGACCGGGATGCAAATCGTGCAGCGCATCTTGGAAAATTTTTAATGCCTGCCGCCTTCCCATCCTCTGGTTCTAATCGGGTCGGAGGCCAAATATCATTAACCCCTCATTGACTGACAAAAGTTGTACGCCCTCACCCCCAACCCCTCTCCCAGAGGGCGAGGGGAGCCGATCAATCTTTCCAGTTCCCTCTCCCCTCGGGAGCGGGCTAGGGTGTAGCTTGCTTCCTGGAGGGTGGGCTTTCAGGGATTTGGTTGAGAAGTTTTGTCAGTCAACCAGCATTAACCCTTGCGCCGGGTTTCATACCCAGTCCAGCTCGAAATCGGTAGTTTGCTCTCAGGTGAAACTCTACTGCTGGACTTGGACAAGGTTTAAAGACACGTTTTAAGACGCCTGAAAAGCCGAATGCTTGGGGCTGGGTTGAGTGCCCAAAATTCCACCTTCAAGCATTCGGCTGTTGATGTGTTAGTGAGGATGCTCCTTAAAACGACCCCTGCCCCTGGAAACTACCCTTTACCCCAATTCGACCAGAAGTGGTGGCGGTGGTAGCTGCTGGGCAGGGGTAAATTCTGAGTCCTGTGAAAGTCTTCCTGAACTTTGCGGGTTAACCGCTTAGAAACCTGTCGCACCACCTGGTTTAGCAGGCGATCACCGGATGCTTTGACCAGGTGGTGCGGTAATGCACCTAGAAACTTTGGAACATGAATATTAACCATGAGGTTGAGGTTCCAGTCGATTAACGTCCCCAGGGCAACATCGACGCCTTCAGAGGAGTGGTCTCGCAGCTCTAAAATTGCCTTAAAGTCAACGTCATACCCGGGGGGCTCGTAATCTGGAATGGGAATGGTATCGATACGATAAATTCGCTGCTCCAGGGGCGCGAGATATAACCCGACTTTAGGCTCGACTTCATACCCCAGGACAGAATAATGCCCCACCACCAGAGCATAGCCATGGTCAGAAATGGGGCTAACCTGCATCGGGCTAGCACAGCGAGGAAACCAGCCCTGATGGCGGTTTAAGTAATCGCCCACCGTGGTTGGAGATGCTGCCATTTCCATCTGCCCTGCGTAATGCCCCTCAAATCTTAAGACCCCCTCGACCGGGGCCTGGCTATCGGCTAAAGCCTGATGGGGAGGGCTGCTGTCAGCCTGACCCACTTGCCATGTTGACGCAGATGTGGCTAAAGAATCAGTAGATGGAGACTGCATGGATTCAAACGTCACTACGGGTCTACCTTCTTAAGGTTCAAAAAATAACCAGGGTGAGCTTTAGCTATGGTGTCTAGTTTAATCGTCTCTGTACTGTTATCCCAGACGAGTACAGAGGACTGTGATAAAAAACACGTTTTGGGCTAGATTAACCAGATTTTGCTGTCCTCTGGCATGGATTCGGGGACGGGTACATCCCAGTTTTGCAAGTCTGCCCTCATCCCCCAACCCCTGCTGCTTCGCACGGTCTCAGACCTACGCGCGTCCTATGTCCTCCGGACAGCAAGCAGCGGCCTACTCCCAAAATGGGAGAAGGGGAGCCGGAGTCAAAGTCCCTCTCCCGCTCTGGGAGAGGGATTTAGGGTGAGGGCTGCAAAACTGGGATGCACTCCTCGGGGACTTTCTGCTATAACCCCCTTTTTTTAGAAAACCCTGAAAACCCTCGGGGCTGCGGATGAACGATATTCATCCACCGCCTTGGCCTTCTAATGACCGGCATCAACGGCGATTGTTCCCATTGGGCTGAGTTTTATTTACTATTGATTCAGAAAACGGAAAGGAATGGGGCTATGAAAGCACTGGTCGCTGGAGCTACAGGGGAAACTGGTTCGAGAATTGCCAGTCAATTAGTCAAGCGAGGGGTGCCCGTAAAGGCCCTGGTGCGAGATGCCGCTGCCGCTCGGGAGAAACTCCCCATCGAAGTTGAACTGTTTGAAGGGGATGTAACCGACAGGGCCAGTTTGCAGCGGGCCGTGGCGGACTGCACCGTATTGCTCAGTGCCACGGGGGCACGGCCCAGCCTTGACCCGACCGGCCCCTACCAGGTGGACTATGAGGGAACGAAAAACCTGGTAGACGCCGCTAAGGCGGGTAACATCGAGCATTTTGTTATGGTTTCCTCACTGTGTGTCTCTAAGTTTTTTCATCCCCTTAACCTGTTCTTCCTTATTCTGTACTGGAAGAAGCAGGCGGAAGAATATCTACAGGGAAGCGGCTTAACCTATACGATTGTTCGTCCCGGCGGTCTAAAAAGCGATGACCAGGATGATCGACCCCTGGTAATGGCCCCAGCAGATACGCTGTTTGAGGGCAATGTGCCCCGGCTGAAGGTGGCAGAGACCTGTGTGGAGGCGTTGTACCAGCCAGCGGCGCGGAATAAGGTTTTAGAGATCATTGCGCAACAGGATGCTGCCGAGAAAAACTTCCAGCAGTTGTTTGAGGGAGTTGCCCCTTAAGGCTTATGATGAGCCCTTAGTCTTTTCGGAGCTGAACTGAGTTTGGTGGTCCTATGCTGATTGATTCTCTTCCTCTATCGACCCTTCGCCAGAAAATAGAGACCCGGAAAGCCCTTGTGGGCGTGATCGGCTTAGGATATGTCGGCCTGCCATTTGCGGTTGAAAAAGTTAAAGCTGGCTTCACTGTTGTTGGTATTGAACAAAATGCAGCCCGCGCCACCAGGGTTAACCTGGCAGACAATTACATTGCTGACGTTAAGGATCATGAGTTGAAGATGGCCGTCGAAAGCGGCCAGTTCAGGGCCACTACAGATTTCGATGAAATTAGTCATCTCGACGTTATCGTCATCTGCGTCCCTACTCCCCTGACTAAAAATCTGACGCCGAATTTGGAGTATGTGGAATCGGTCACCCGTTCCATAGCCCATCACCTCAAACCGGGGCAGCTCATTTCTCTCGAGTCAACCACCTACCCCGGCACTACGGACGAAGTCATGCGTCCCATTCTGGAAGCAACGAGTGGGCTGCAAGTCGGCCAAGATTTCTTCCTGGCCCATTCTCCAGAACGAGTGGATCCTGGGAACCAGCGCTACACCACCAAGAATACCAATAAGGTGGTTGGCGCTTCTGATCCGGACTCCAGGTTGATTGCCACCCTATTTTATCAGCAAACTATCGAGCAGGTCGTTCCAGTCAGTAGCGCCAAAGCGGCAGAGTTAGTCAAGGTATTTGAAAATACCTTTCGGGCGGTGAATATTGCCCTGGTAAACGAGCTGGCATTGCTGTGCGATCGCATGGATCTGAACGTCTGGGAAGTTCTGGATGCCGCCAACACCAAACCGTTCGGCATTATGCCGTTCTATCCGGGGCCGGGGGTAGGGGGCCACTGCATCCCCATCGATCCTCACTATTTGGAATGGAAGGCTAAAGAACTGAACTTCAATACTCATTTCATTGCCCTGGCGGGGGAAATTAACCGTAAAATGCCCGAGTTTGTGCGAGAAAAGGTGTGGCGACTGCTAAATCAGGTGGGGGTAGTGCCGGCCCAATCCCGGGTGATGGTGATGGGAGTGGCCTACAAAAAAAACCTGGGAGACTGGCGAGAGTCGCCCGCTATCGAGATCATGCACCTGCTGCAGAAGGACGGTATTACCCTCACCTACCACGATCCATACGTGGCCGAAGTTCAGGTGGGTGATCAGGTCCTACTATCCGTTGAGTTGACAGAATCTGCCGTGACCTCGGCAGATATGGTGCTCATTACTACCGACCACACGGGAATTGACTACGGTACCCTGGTGCAGCAAGCTAAAGCGGTACTCGATACACGAGGGGTTACCCGCCATCTTGACCTCGCCCATTTGGTAGATAAGATCACCTTGTTGTAAGAAAATCTATGAGCACACCTCAAGTTGTTGTAGTCGGAGCTGGGAACTGGGGAAAAAACCTGGTCAAAACCTTTCATCACCTAAATGCCCTGGGGGGAGTGGCAGAAGCTGACCTTACCCTGCGTCAGGTCCTAACAGAGCAATATCCCACGGTGCCAGTATTTGCCGACATTTTTGAAGCTCTGGCTCAACCGCAAACTACGGCAGTTGTTTTGGCGACTCCAGCCCCAACTCACTACAAATTTGCCAGAGCAGCCCTGGAGGCCGGTAAAGATGTTTTTGTCGAAAAACCCCTCACCCTGAAGACTGAGGAGGCGCGCTGGTTGGCGGAGTATGCGGATAAAACCGATCGCATTCTGATGGTGGGTCACCTGCTGCTGTACCAGCCTGCTATCACCTGGATGCGGGACTACCTGGCCAGCGGCAAGGCTGGGACAGTAAGACATATCGCCACCCAACGCCTCAAGCTGGGCCGGGTCCGGGCTGAAGAAAATGTCTGGTGGTCTTTCGCCCCCCACGATGTCTCAGTGGTCCTGGAACTGCTAGGACGACCTACCCTGGAGGCGGTTAAAGCCCAGGGCCAGGGAATGGTACAACCCGGCATTGAAGACTATGTCCATGTTGATCTGGACTTTCAGGGAGGGCAATCTGCCCACATCCATTGCAGCTGGTACTGGCCTACGGTTGAACGCCGCACCACCGTTCTTGCGGATCGACAGATTCTGGTCTACGACGAACTGGCTCAGACGGTCACCATCCACCACAAGCACATTGTCGATAAGACCCTTCGCCACCACGATGATGGCATGGAGCAGGTTGCTGTAGCCCAAGAACAACCGCTCACCCTAGAATGCCAACATTTTTTGGACTGCCTGGCGACCCGCCAGCGCCCCCGCTCTGATGGCTGGAATGGCGTTGCTGTGATCGACATTCTGGAACAGGCGCAGGACTTACTGCCATGACCCATTCTGTCCAACCCCCCACCCCACTTGATTACTTCGTCCATGAGTCAGCCTATGTGGATGAAGGCGCTATCGTGGGTAGCGGCACTAAAATCTGGCATTTTTCCCATGTTATGGGTAAAGCCACCATCGGCCAGAACTGCTCCCTGGGCCAGAATGTCTTAGTGGCTAACCATGTGATTATCGGGGATGGCTGCAAAATTCAGAACAACGTCTCTCTCTACGAAGGGGTTATTCTCGAAGACTATGTCTTTTGCGGGCCGAGCATGGTGTTTACCAACGTCAAAACCCCCCGCAGTGAATTTCCCCGCAATACCAGCGACGACTATAAGCCGACCCTCATTAAACGAGGGGCCAGCATCGGGGCCAACGCCACTATCGTTTGTGGCATTACCCTGCATGAATGTGCGTTTGTCGCCGCTGGGGCAGTCGTGACAAAAGATGTACCCGCTTACGGCATGGTAGCCGGAGTACCGGCTCGCCAAATCGGATGGATGAGTGCCTACGGTGATGTGCTAGATTTTGATGCGGACGGTTTCGCAGTAGACTCTACTGGTACCAGATACCAGCAAGTTACCCCTGAAGAAGTGAGACAATTATCGTGAGTCAGGTCAACATTCCTATCCTCGATCTCAAACCCCAGTACCAGGCCATTAAGGAGGAAGTCCGAGCCGCCATTGATGAGGTACTGGAGTCAGGTCAGTTCATTTTAGGACCTATTGTTAAGCAGTTTGAGGAAGCGGCAGCAGCTTATTTGGGGGCTAAATATGCGGTCGGAGTTAACTCCGGCACAGATGCGCTGGTGATTGGCTTAAGGGCTATGGGCATTGGCCCTGGGGATGAGGTGATTACGACCCCGTTCAGCTTTTTCGCCACGGCTGAATCAATTAGCAATGTAGGGGCAAAGCCCGTTTTTGTCGATATCCAGGAAAGCAGCTTTAATATTGACCCAAATTTGATTGAGGCAGCGATTACGCCCCGCACAAAGGCGATTATGCCGGTGCATTTGTATGGCAATCCATGCTCGATGGCCCAGATCATTGAGATTGCGGCCAAGCACGGTCTGAAGGTCATCGAAGACTGTGCCCAGGCATTTGGTGCAACTTACAAAGGGGACTGCCCTGAATGTGCGGGCAACTGTGAGGAGGAATCCCGTAATGGCTTGCTCGGTAAGCGGGTAGGGACAATTGGGGACGTTGGGGCATTTTCTTTCTTTCCCACTAAAAACCTGGGAGCCTATGGTGATGGCGGTCTGGTCGTGACGGACAATGACCAGATTGCTGACCTGGCACGGATGCTGAGGACCCACGGTTCTCGCAAAAAATACCACAACGAAATGTTAGGGTACAACTCTCGCCTGGATGCCCTACAGGCGGCTGTGTTAAAGGTGAAGCTGCAATACATCGATACCTGGAACCAGCAGCGGCGACAGGTGGCCGAGACCTACAATCAGCTTCTAACTGGGGTGGAAGGGGTAATCACGCCTCAGATTTCAGAGGGGCATGTCTTTCATCAGTATACGGTTCGAGTATTAGGTGGTAAGCGAGATCAAGTACAACAAGTCTTGTCAGAGGCTGGTATCGGCACTATGGTTTACTACCCGGTGCCCCAGGATAAATTGCCTATCTATGCTGGGCAATATGGTGCAAGCCCGGCAAGCGATCGACTGGCCCAGGAAGTCTTGAGCTTACCGATCTGGCCTGAAATAAAATCGGAAGATATTCAATACGTTCTAGACTCTATAAGCCAGAGCTTTAACTAAATCCACGCAAAAGTTAAGAGCATTTGGTGAAGCAACATTAGTCGTTAGGAGTCTAGGTAAAGATCTTGAAATCTCACATATACAGTCCACATAAAACCTATTATAAGTCTTTCAAACGGTTTTCCCCATGAAATATAGAGCAATAAAATACCAGGTTCTTTATTCGATATTCATACTTACTGTCATAACTTTTTCATTTGCAGTGATATTCTCATTCACTATGGGAACTCATTCAAGTACAAGTATAGGAATTGACGACTACTTAAACCTCCTGTCGACATTGGACAGTGAAAAATTAGGTCGTGGGAAAGATGTCCTAAGCGAACAAGAAAAAGATAGGCCGATGGCATATGGATTAATTTTAAGTTCACTCGCAAATTCTTATAAGGCAATGGCAGATGACGATATTTACACAGTAGAAATGAGGCTCTGTGGTGAATGGCTACTCGGAAATACAGATATAGATGGTGATGGCATACATGGCTTCGGCTTGGCTGACGCTTGGGATGCCTTTGGAGATGGAAGTGTCAACCCTCCACATAATGAGTATACAATTACAACAGCTATAGCGGTCAAAGGGTTGCTGGACTGGCTTGATGCTGATCCAGATGCTCCCCAAGAAAAAATAAAATCAACGGTGAGTTTGCTATTGGCACCTTACTTGTCAGGTCAATATAATTCTCCATCTGGAATATACGCATATTCTCTTAATTCAAATGACATAGCGTATGATGTTTTTAATCCAGCTTTATTTTTAGCAGGCCAGATGCAGAGATACTCGAAAATCACAGAAAATGACACGGAAATCTTAAAAAATGAAGCAGATCGCAACGTCAAGATTTTAGTTGATAATCATCTGCTAGATAGTAATAGTAATTGGTACTGGAACTATGGGCAATCATTGGAAAAACTCGAAAGACCCAACGACCTGGTGCATGCTCTATATATTGCAGAAGGAGTTCGAGATTACATAAATCATAACGGTAGTAATGCTGATAAAATTGATTACCCGCGCATACGAAACCATGTTTTTGCGTTTCTAATAGATGGCAGATGGTGTGAGCATTTTGACAGAGGTACCTGCCATGAAAAAAAAGTACGTCTCTGGGCTATGGGTATGCTGTTATACTTTTTGTCCACGGAACCAGACATTCCATCCAAATATATGGATAGTCTTCTGGATCAATTAATTGCGGACTACAAAGTTGAAGGTGGGCTTTTGAAAGACGAAAATCAATATGTACGACATGACGCCCATCTGCTTTTGGGCATCAGCCATTATCTTTTTTCTAATTAAAACCAATTATTTTCCCTTATTTTTTAAGATTAAAATCAATTTATGATTAAAATCAAGATGAAAAACGAAGAATTTAACACTCAAATAGATTCACCTAGACATCAAATTCGTCGTCAACTTTATAGTCTGCACTAAAGTCTGGTGGAAGTTTGCCGTCAAGGATTCTCTTATATCTAACGACTTGTTCATAAAAAATATTTAATGACGAGAACCGACTCGTAAACTGTTGAAAGCTTCTCATGACGTATCTAAGTAGAATCAGATAAATCAAGGATTCACTTAGAGCCGAACTTTGAGCAACAATTCTGTTGCCCAAAAAAGTAATAATAATTGCAAAGGACAGACTGCTAAAGGCTGCTGATACAAGCAAACTCCTTGGACCAACTAAAGTATATTCAAACAGACTATAGATCCAACTTTCTGTGCTTGGGAATTGATTAATAAATGTGCTTCTCTTCCCCAAAGAGGAAACTTGAACATAATTTGATTGCTTTATATATTCTCTTAGCTCATTTCCAGATTCAAATGCCTGCTTTTCTCGCGCTGAAAAGTAATAACTACCATTCGACATAATTCTTCGAAAATGTGAGAAAGTTAACATCGCTGCAAACGCAATTAACCCGGTCAGTAAGGGATACACATAAACAGCTAACAATCCAAATATCAAAAATTCTACCAGTGGAGTTATAGCTGAGGCAGCTAACATAGCAAGTCGACCACATGAAACTGCATCACTACGTATTAAAATTACTAAGTTAGAACGCATTTTAACTAGTTCATTATCATACCCTCCCCAATACAAAAAAATTTTTTGAATACCTCTTTCTAGGTTAAACCTGGTGTAATCAAATCTTAGGGAAATAAATAACTGATCGCCTAGATATCTAGCTAGGCCAGACACAAGCAGCAGCCCTGGGCAGACGATTGCAACAAAAAAAACTGTAGATAACTCAGTGGGATCTAAAAAGCTAAGTTTTATAAATCGTGCCTCGATAGGTGTTCCATTTGCGGCTGAAACAATAAAGGATGTCAAAAGTGCAAACGCAAAAGCCTGCAGTGCTGGAGAACAAAATGAGACAAAACTTGCAGCAAGCCAGCGCCATTTAAATAGTCTAAGCAAATCATGTAGAACCCAAGCAATGCTGCTACGGTATTTCAGCCAATCATAGTAAAATTTGGAAAATCTTGACATGGCGAAGTTGCACTTCGAAACGCTCTATCAATTTTACAGGTTTATTATCTTCTATAGCGGTTCTCGGTTGCGTGAGGTACAATCGAACTATAGGAGGTTTCAGGAAATATTCATACTTGACATGAATTTTCCCCTTGATGGTTAAGCATGAAAGCTTACTCTCCTGATTTGCGAAAGAAGATTGATGAAATTTACACTTCAGAGAAGATTTCTCAAAGAAAATTAGCCCAACGGTTTCATGTCTCTTTAAGCTTTGTCGAAAAACTGCTCAAGCAATGGCGGGAAACCGGAGACCTGGCACCAAAATCGTATGGCGGTGGCAATTCTCCCAAAATCAACGCTGGGCAACGGGTTTTAGTGCAGGCTCTCGTCGAATCCGAGAATGATATGACCCTGGATGAACTGTGTCAGGAAATTCAGCAACAGACTGATGTCGTAGTAAGCCGTGCGACCATGGGGCGACTCGTCCAATAGTTGAACTTGACCCGTAAAAAAAACACTTTACACGACCGAGGCCCACTCCCAACGGGTACAGCAGGCCCAGTGTGACTATTGGGCCATCGTTCCCATTCACAACAGTAATGCGGACATTGACACGGTGCTCGAAGCGGTTGGGGCACGCTTATTTTTTCTGCCCCCCTTATCCCCAGAATTTTCCCCTATTGAGCCCTTTTGCTCTTCTAAGGTCAAAGACGCCTTAAAGTCGCTTAGACCACGTACCTATCAAGCGTTTAAAAAAGCTATTGATATCACTTATCAGAAGATGTCGTTGGATGATATTCGAAACTGGTTCACTTTTCGCTGCTACTGTACTTCACCCAAGTGAGAACCGCTATATCAATATATTTAGTAAAATCAGTTAACTTAATTGGATGAGGGTACTTTATTATTACTATTGAGGCCTTTGTAAATTTCTAGTAACTTCCTTTCCTGAAAAGACCAATCTAAGTAACCTCTAGCTTTTTCCGTGTTCAATTTAAATTCTTTAAACCTTTCCTGCGATGATAGCATGCTGTTGACTGTTTCTGAAATACTCTCAATGCTTTCTGGGTCAAAAGTTAGACCTAATTCATATCTTTCTACAATTCTCTTTATTTCAGGAAATGCGCTTCCTGCGACTGGTATGCCAGCACATATGTATTCAAAAAGTTTGTTGGGGCAAGTGTAGTAATTATTTAAGCTTGTTGCTCTATATGGTATGACACCAACATCGGCTGAAGAACTCCATTTCAAGAGAACTTCTTGTGGTACAGGAGGAATAAGGTAAACTCGATCTTCCAACCTCTCGTTAGCAATCAGACTCTTTAAATGCTCTTCAATTCTTCCCCAACCCATCAGAACAAGCACGGCGTTCTCAAGATTATGGGCAGATAGTACTAGATTTTCTATTCCACGACCTGCACTAAATCCACCTTGATAAAGAACCACAAAGACATCGTCAGGAATATCGAGTTTCTCTCTAATTAGGTTATGAGATTTAACCTTTTGTTTAACTTCCGGACAATTCATCACAATAGATGGCTTTGGAATGCCATATCTCTGCTTCAACTCTGAAGCGATAGACTCATTTACCGTGATAACATGGTCGCAATCCTTGATTAAGTGACTCTCAAGAATTGAGAATAACCTCCTTTCTAGCCAATTTAGTCCACTAATCTCTGGGTATAGTTCATGGGAGTCATAGACTAACTTCCCTCCCGTTTTCTTTCTGATCAAGAAAGCTGCAGGCAACGTGTTTAAATCATGTGCATGATAAATATCTGCAGGATTCTCTAGAGACCAAAGAATACATTTTTGAGAAAAACTAGAAATTTTTAGAGGCTTATCAAAGACAAAAAGAATTCGCCTTATACTTTCTATCAAAGTGTTTACAAGGAATTTCGGGGGAGTATTGATCAGAAATTTAATAAAACCATATAAACCATATTTTTGATTGCTTTCGCTTCGTTTAAAAACGTTATTTGCACCCGTAGTAGCTTGATGATTCGTTGACGATGAATTTACACGTTTTTTCTTATGACTTTGTGATTTCTTCGGTTGCACTTGGGTTTTATCGGCTTCTCTTTTAGTGATTCCTTGAAGGTCTGATCGATCAGTTTTTAATTGAAAAGCATTTTGCTCCACAGCCTCCATACGAGCTTTCTCATTGTGATAGATGTCGGATGCCTCAACATCTAAGTTTCTATCGACTCCTAACTGGCGACCAATTTTTTTTTCTTGAAAGCCTACACCTAAAATATAGCCTTTAATATATTTTTTGGTTAAATTGGCTGCCCTCGTCATTGACTTGACAGTGTTTTTAATATGGCCTTTAATATATTTTTTGGTTAAATTGGTTGCTCTCGTCATTGACTTGACAGTGTTTTTAATGGACTGAAGAAATCTGTAGTGCCATGGATTGAGAGTGTGTCTAACAATCTTGATACCATCAATCACTTCCTCAGAAATAATTGATGTTTTAGCCTTTTTTAAGGCCAGTATGACAACTTCATAGCCTACTTTTTTTAGTGACCTCGCTTCTTTTAGTACACGTATGTCTGGATTGAAGGTATTAAATACAATCATTGTCACTTTTGTTTTACTCATGATGTTATTGTTCCTATATGTTTTTTATTGTTTGGTTTTTCAAGGAGTTGATTGTTGGACAAAGAAGATAAATCTAAGAATTCGCCAAAAGCCACAATTGTCGATCTTATATTCGTCCTTGAATTGCTTGGAAATACACACATTGTTGGTTTGGTGACTAGCAGATCAATTCTGGATACGTCAGATTTGCTGCTCAAATTCAGTATTATAATATAAATCCGCTAGTATTCTCGACTACTTACTAAAACAAAGTTTTATGAAACGAGTCGTATTTGTGACAGGCCATTGCTGGACATCCAGGCGCAAGGCAGGGTTTCACTGGCTCGCTGACGCATTCCTATCCCAAGGATGGGAAGTCCTCTTCTTGACGACTTCACTCAGCCTACTTTCTATCCCTCGTTTAGATCATCGATTAAAATACATTTCATTCCGCGACTTAAATCAGTTGCGAGAATTACAATCTCGTTTATTTAGTTACATCTCTTTTACCACAGTGCATCCCGCACACTTGAGAGTGCCCTTTTTTAACCGTCTCTTTACTCCTGTCTTTCAAAACTATGCAGACCAGGTCAATCTTAGGTCTTGCAAGGACTGGGTTCAAAAATCGCATCTTTGCATATTTGAGTCAACAAGTGGCCTTTTACTGATGGATCGTATACAACAAATCAATCCCGATGCCAAGTACATTTACCGTGTCTCTGACGATTTAAGATTCCTGCGCAGCCATCCAGTGGTGTTAGAGGCTGAGGAACGAGCCTTAGAAAAGTTTGATTTAATTAGCACTCCCAGTGCAGCTATCTTTTCTTTATTCCAATCAAAAAGCCAAGGCCTACGGCTGGACTATCATGCCATTCGTAAAGATTTGTTTGATGCATCCTGCCCTAATCCATATCAGGGCAGGGGAACTAATGCGGTCTTTTCAGGCATCTCTCATTTCGATCTTGATTTTCTAGAGATCGCCAGTCAATGTTTACCCGAATGGAATTTTCATATTATTGGTCCCATACGGGGTTTACCCAAAAGGTCTAATGTTTTTGCCTATGGCGAGGTTCCTTTTATCGAAACAATTCCCTATATCAAGCATGCTGACATTGGCTTACAGACCAGAAGCTATGTACCTGGAGTAGAGTCTCTTAATCGTAGTCTTAAGACCATTCAGTATACCTACTGCCGCTTACCAATTGTTGCACCTGATTATCTCAAGTCTGACCTTGGTCACTGGTATACCTACAAACCGGGTGATGCATCCAGTATTGTAGAAACTCTAACAACAGCGCTTAATCACCCTAGAGAGACTATTTCTACAGTAGATATTCTTTCATGGGACGAAATAGTGGCAGATTGGTGTCAAGAACTCGGTATTTGAGGAAAACAAACAGGCGATGAAAGTGCTCACTGTTCTAGGGGCAAGACCCCAATTTGTTAAAGCCTCGGTGCTTAGCCATGCTTTTGAGGGAGAAGGTATTGAAGAAGTATTGGTCCATACCGGACAACACTTTGACGCATCGATGTCAGATGTATTTTTTCGCGATCTAAATCTGCCAAAGCCTGATCACCACTTAGGCATTCATAGCCTTAACCATGGTGCTATGACCGGACGCATGATGGAAGCCCTGGAAAAACTTGTTCTGCAAGAAGAACCTGACTGGTTACTCGTTTATGGGGACACGAATTCCACTCTGGCCGGGGCTCTGGTGGCCACCAAATTGCATGTTCCCGTAGCCCATGTTGAAGCCGGTTTGCGAAGCTATAACCGAAAAATGCCAGAAGAAATCAATCGGGTTATTACTGATCAACTCTCTCAACTGCTGTTTGCCCCTACCCCTTTAGCCATCGAGTGTCTTGTAAAAGAAGGCATTACTAGCGGTGTGCATATGACAGGCGATGTCATGATGGATGCGACCCTAAAGTACCAGGAGAAAGCAGAAATAACCTCGACGATCCTAACTGACCAAAAACTCAAGGCAAATGAATTTTATCTGGCTACTATTCATCGTCCCAGTAATACCGATGATAAACAGAGACTGGATAGCATTCTTGTTGCATTAGGAAAACTAGACCTACCTGTAGTTCTACCCTTACATCCTCGCACCAAAAAACTTATTGATCAGTTTGAGTTAGAGAGCAAGCTGGCAAATCTTAATATCATCCCTCCTGCAACATATTTAGATATGTTAGTGTTAGAGAAAAATGCTCGAGCAATTATCACGGATTCTGGCGGAGTTCAGAAAGAGGCCTTTTTAGCACGGCGACCTTGCTTTACAATTAGATCTGAAACAGAGTGGGAAGAAACGATCAATGCTGGATGGAACAAACTGGTAGAGCCCGAACAACTCGGTACAGCCATGAGACAATTTATTGAACCGGAAACCTGGCCAAATCTTTACGGAGATGGGCAGGCAACTGCCAGGATCGTCAAGATTTTACAAAATGCATCGTACTGAATTCAGGTTTGTTAAGAGAATTAGATGACAGCTTCCCCTCCAGTAGCCATGGTGACCGGAGCCTCCAGCGGTATTGGCCGCGCCATTGCCCTAAAACTGGCCCAGGAGGGCTATCGTCTGGCCCTGTGTGCCCGTCGCCAAGAGCGGTTAAAGGAATTGGCAACGAAATTACAGGCTTCAGGGGTAGAGGTTCTGATTCAAACCGTCGATCTTCGCAAAGAATCCGATATTCTTGCTTTCTTCGACACCATTCGCCAGCGTTGGGGTGGGGTAGATGTGCTGATCAACAACGCCGGGCTAGGCCACAAGCAACCCCTGCTGGATGGCGACACAGAAGCCTGGCGAGACATGCTGGAAGTCAACGTCCTTGCCCTCTGCATCTGCACGCGGGAAGCGACTCGAGATATGCGGCAGCGGGGCGGCAAAGGGCATGTGGTCCACATCAGCTCCATGTCCGGGCATCGCGTGCCTGGCGGCAGTGGGGTGTATTCTGCCACCAAGTTTGCGGTCCGGTCCCTGACGGAAGGGCTGAGGCAGGAACTGCGCCAGGCCGGGTTAGACATTCGCGTATCTTCCATCAGTCCAGGGTTTGTCGAGACAGAATTTGCCGCCCAGTATCACCAAAGCCAGGAGCAGGCGGAATCGCTTTACAGCCAATTTCCCGTGCTGCAGCCTGAGGATATTGCCAATACGGTGGCTTACATTCTGACCCAGCCAGACCATGTTCAAATTCATGATGTACTGATGCGTCCTACCCAGCAACAAAGCTAAAACCTGCCTGCCAGAGGATTTTCTTTTTGAAAGTCCTCTGCGATAGTGAAGGAAACCTGGCGGCAATCCCGCAATCAGGTGTACTGGTCCAGCCAGGCCGCCAGAATCCTGGATTGGCGAATTCGCTTGGGACAGCACGACAGAAGTAAACTCCCAGTTCCCATGAACTGCAAGTCTTAGACTGTAAGATACCCCTTCTGTCTTCTGCCTTCTGCCTTCTGCCTTCTGCCTTCTGCCTT
>Ga0008837_100550_pt1 | contig 25669 bp, 26 predicted proteins | sample HotLakConsUCCSLE_FD_65500 | JGI IMG/M metagenome (GOLD analysis project Ga0008837, IMG submission 65500) | Hypersaline microbial mat communities from Hot Lake, Washington, USA - Hot Lake Consortium UCC-SLE | ecosystem: Environmental > Aquatic > Non-marine Saline and Alkaline > Hypersaline >...
CCAGGAAGCAGTACAGGTTGCACGACTTATGAACTGTAACCCTAGACAAGGGTGGCCCATTTCTCGATCTAAAAATCTAAAGCCTAAAAATCTAAAGCGAAAAGCTATCTTCAAAACCCTGTCGAGTTATGGGCTGGCTGACTTCTAAGCCCTCGCCTCCCAGCAGGGTCAGGGGCTTACCCTCTACAGAAATCCACACGGGAGCATCGGCGTCGAAGGCCGTGGCGGTATAAATGACCTGCCCTAATCGCCCCATCATTGAGGCACTTCCGCCACCAGCTTGAAACTCGCTGGAAAGGTTGACATGGACTCCATCTGCCTCCACGGTGGCCTCTAGCAGCTGAGTGCCCTCGGGGATGGTGGTAAACGCCTCTTGCTCTGGATCTCCCGTTTTAGATAGCAGAGTATCGAAAGCGGCCTTAACTTGTGCATCGGGGTCAGCATCTCCGGCAACTGAAAAGGATTCGGGCACCAATTGCAAGCGAGTGCCATCGTCTTTCAGCCAGTAAATTTGACCAGTAATGTCAGCCGCTGGAGCCTGGGATGCCGGTTCTTTGTCGGGGGCGGTAGGGGCAGTAGGGGCTTCTACCGGTGATTCCGTTGTGGAGGGAGAACCGGCCAGGTCTTCAGGAGGACTTTCAAGAGTAGGAAATTCAACCAGGGGCGGCTTTGGGTTCAGAGCCCGCCAGGTAAACCAGGCCGTTGCCCCCCCAGATGCCAGGACTACAGTTACCAGTCCGGCTACAATTCCTAGGGGAATTCGCCCTATACCTTTTTTATCTTCCATAATGGCCTCCCGAACAAATCTGATTACCTGGGGTAAACCCCTCGCCCAACTAGACATTAACCGCCCATTCAACCACTAGTTTCCTGAAAGGTAGCAACTTAGAATACAGCATTTCTAAATTCTTAACCCGTGATGCTGACTCTGTTGCCTTAACGCGATGCATTTGACGCTAGGAATGAAGATGTCGGCTCTACCCTAGCAAAGATTGCTAACTCTAGTTCATTGTCACGAATTTCAAAAGCAATGACCCGTGCCGTTATGCCAGATTCTTCAAGTGTACGCAGGGTGAGTTGGTCTTCGGCACCCGACACTAAAGAGGTGAGCAACTCCGGTGGAGCAGTTTCTCCATCAATGGTAAGCACCGGCTCAATTAGCTGGAGCTGATGGCCGTTTATAAACTGCAGGCCCAATTCAAGGGTAATTGGAATCACTTCTTGCGCCACCCGATCTTCCAAATCAACCACGATTTGAAATCGGTCGCCATCCAAAAAGTAAAGAATTGGGTTGCTCAGCCCGTAGCGGTTACGTTCGCGCTCCCCCCCTGGACCGGGCAGAGTAAATTTCAGATCGTTAAGCCAGATCTGTACCCGATCAGACTGCAAAAACCGGTTGATGTCGTTCGCGTTGAGTCCCAGCTTGAGGGCGATCTGAGCCGGTTCATCGAGTTTCAGTTTTCCCCGCCTGAGGAGATTAAAGTCAACATCGACAACATCGGTTTCCAGATCGATGGACTCGATGCGGAGTTCGGGAAACTGCCGGGGAGCAATGCCTCGTCCGGCAATGCGCAAATGCTCAACCCGGCCATTCAAAATTTGGTAGGTCGGTACGTTGTCAATGCGCACATGGATTTCTTCTGACGCCGCCACCTGGTCCCGCAGGGCATCTTCTGCCAGTTGGTCAATGGCAGCCCCAACTGGCGAAATGATGGCCATGATGGTGGTGAGGAGGGCGATGATGATTTCCATGGTTGGGGAGGGAGAAAGGGAGGGAGGGAGGGAGAAAGGGAGGGAGGGAGGGAGAAAGGGAGGGAGGGAGGGAGAAAGAGAGGGAGGGAGGGAGAAAGAGAGGGAGGGAGGGAGGGAGAAAGAGAGGGAGGGAGAGAGAAAGCAAGATTTTAGGATGGAATGCTGGTGAGGTAGGGGGCGGGCAATAGCATCATCCCCTTCCCCCACCATAGGCACTCCCTTTACCCTGCCCATAATGACCTAAGCATTACAGGCGGCTTCCACCCACCCCTTCACCAATGACACCACAGCCTCAATGGCTACCTCCTGGGATTCGCCGGTTGCCCGCTGGACCACTTCAACTTTGCCATCTTTGAGGGAGCGACCGGTCACGATGCGGTAAGGAATGCCCACCAGGTCGGCGTCCTTAAACTTCACCCCGGCCCGCTCGTTGCGGTCATCCAGCAGGGTTTCCACCCCGACGGTCTTAAGGCCGTCATAGAGGGTAGTGGCGGTTTTGACCTGGAGTTCGTCGGACATATTCGGAACGATCACAATGGCGTGGTAAGGAGCAATGGCCACGGGCCAGATAATTCCATTTTTGTCGTAGGACTGTTCTACCGCCGCCTGGGCCAAGCGAGACACCCCCACGCCGTAGCAGCCCATTTCTAGGGGCACTTCTTCCCCCGCTTCACTGGTGTAGGTGGCTCCCATCGCTTTGGAGTACTTGATACCGAGCTGAAAGATATGGCCAATTTCAATGCCTCTAGCCGACTGTAAGGTTTGGGTAGGGTCATGGGTAGCCCGATCTCCAGCCTGGGCTTTGCGAACATCTACCACGAGCTTAGGCAGAATGAATTCCTCGCCCCAGTTGGCCCCGACCACGTGATAACCCGACTGATTAGAGCCAGTGACAAAGTCTTTCAAATTCACAGCGGTCTGGTCCACCATTCTGAGGAACTTGGGAGCCATATCCTCCAGATCAGAGCGAATGTAGTCGTCTTCCAGATCGGGGGCTATGTAGCCCAGGGGGAGGGGTTTTGCCGCCCACGTTTGCTGCGCTTCTTCATCAGGGACTTCCAGCGTCAGCAGGGTAGTGCCGCCGTAGTCGGATGCCAGTTTAGACAGTTCGTTAGAGAGCTTCACGTCGTTGACATCCTGGTCGCCACGAATGCTGACCAGCACCAGAACAGACTGACCGCTATCAAAGGTGGCCTGGTACAGCACATTTTTGACGATCTGGGTGGGAGAGCACTGCAAAAACTTGGCCAGAGATGCAATGGTCGGCGTATTTGGGGTATCGAGCTTTTCAAACTGTTTGAACTCTGAGGGCACAGCATCCGCTGGTAGGGAAACGGCCTTTTCCACATTGGCGGCATAGGTGCCGTCTTCGGTGTAGAGCACTTCATCTTCGCCCGCTTCGGCCAGCACCATGAATTCCGTCGAGCCGGAACCGCCGATGGCTCCCGAATCGGCCTCTACGGCGCGAAACTTTAGCCCGCAGCGGCGCAAAATGTTGCTGTAGGCGGTGTACATATCGTCGTAGGTCTGCTTCAGGCTGGCGGCATCGGTGTGAAAAGAGTAGCCATCTTTCATGATGAATTCCCGCCCGCGCATGAGGCCGAAGCGGGGCCGAATCTCGTCACGAAACTTGGTTTGAATCTGGTACAGGTGCAGGGGCAGCTGTCGGTAAGAGCGAATCATCTCCCGGGCGATGGTGGTAATCACCTCTTCGTGGGTGGGGCCTAGGCCCAGTTCTTGCCCGCGCCGATCCACCAGGGAAAACATGATGCCTTCGGCTTTGGTATAGGTCTCCCAACGACCCGACTCACGCCACAGGTCTGCCGGTTGCAGCTGGGTCAGCAAACACTCCTGGGCACCGGTGGCGTCCATTTCTTCTCGCACAATAGCCGAGATTTTATTTAACACCCGCCACAGCAGGGGTAAATAGGCATACACCCCACTGGTGATGCGGCGCATGTAACCGGCCCGAAGCAGCAGCTTATGGCTGGGAATTTCGGCCTCTGCCGGATCTTCCCGCAGGGTCACAAAGAGCATCTGGGACAGTCGCATGGGGCAGGTCTCCAACGGTTTGCAGCGCTATTTAAGCCTATCTAATAAGAATAAGGGAGGCTGTTCCCATCGTGGGCATCCCGTTTCAGAATCCTTGCGCCCGGATCTGCCTACCGCCAGGATGTGAATCTTCCTTGCGCGGCGAGCGGAAATGTTGGGCGGAATCCTTTAAAGTGGCTAAATAACTTTAGCCAAGCCCAGAAGTGGAGTTTTGCCTTAGAGAAAGCTACAGATCTCGAGCTGGGCCTGGTATATCTATACTCAACGGTTTATGAAAAAAGTCTTTGTTCTCGATACCAACGTGTTGCTACACGACCCGATGGCCATGTTTCGGTTTGAGGACAACGATGTAATTTTGCCCATCACCATCATCGAAGAGCTGGATCGGTTCAAAAAAGGCTCTACCGACACAGGGCGAAATGCTCGCTATGTGTCCCGCACCCTGGACGAACTTCGCCAGAAGGGATCTCTGGTGCAGGGCATTCCCCTGGACCAGGGGGGTCATATAAAAGTCGCTCTGTGCCACCGCGATACCCTACAGCAGCTCCCTGCTGAGCTGGAGGGCGACCAGGGGGATAACGCCATTCTGGCGGTAGCTATGGAACACAAGCATCACTACGACCTGCCGGTGGTGCTGGTTAGCAAAGACACCAACCTGCGCATCAAGGCCGATGCCCTGGGCTTAGTCGCCGAAGACTATGAAACCGACAAAATTGACATCGACGAACTCTACACCGGCACGGTTGAGGTGATGACCTCGGCAGAGAACATGACCCTGCTCTTTTCGGAGGGGCATTTACGGTTGGAGACGACCCTATATCCCAACCAGGCAATTACCCTGGTGGATGAGACAAACCCCACCCACACAGCCCTGGCCTTTGTCAAGGGAGATAGCGGCAAGGTAGTTCCCATCGGCAAACTGCCCCATGCCGGGGTATCGCGCATTCATCCCCGCAATCGAGAACAGCGGTTTGCCTTCGAACTGCTGCTGCAGGATGACATTTCCCTGGTGACCCTGGTGGGTAAGGCAGGGACGGGTAAAACCCTGCTGGCGATCGCAGCCGGGGTCCAAAAGGTTGCCGACGAACGCCTCTATTCCCGTCTACTGATTGCCCGCCCCATTGTGCCCCTGGGCCGCGACATCGGCTACCTGCCCGGTGACATTGGCGAAAAGCTCAACCCCTGGATGCAGCCCCTCTACGACAACTTTGATCTGATCTTTGGCACCCAGGATATGCGCGGCAGACCCGACCACTGGCGGCGGGGTCACGAAGAAATGATTGATCAGGGCCTCCTTCAAATCGAACCCCTGACCTATATTCGCGGGCGCACCATTCCCAAACAGTTCCTGATCGTAGACGAAGCCCAAAACCTTACCCCCCACGAAGTTAAAACTATCCTCACCCGTGCCGGAGACGGTACCAAAATCGTCCTGACCGGCGACCCCGACCAGATCGATAACCCTTATGTCGATGCCGCCAGCAACGGCCTCACCTATGTCGTCGAACGGTTTAAAGGTGAAGCTTTGGCCGGGCATATTACTCTCTACAAGGGAGAACGCTCTGCCCTGGCTGAACGCTCTGCGATTCTGTTGTAACCCTGACATTCCTTACAACACCCCGAAAATTTTGGAGAAGGCCAATTCTTGTTGCTAAAGTGAGAGCTTGCACATTAATTGCAAAACTGGTGGCAAGGCATGGATAACAAGTTAATGCTCATGATTCCGGGACCCACTCCCGTTCCGGAGCAAGTATTGTTGGCGATGACCAAACACCCCATGGGACACCGCAGTGGGGAGTTTAGCGCCATTATGGCGGAAGTGACCGAGAACCTGAAGTGGCTGCACCAGACCCAGAACGATGTATTGGTGCTTACCGCCAGCGGTACCGGGGCCATGGAAGCCGGCATCATCAACTTCCTGAGCCAGGGAGACAAGGTGCTGGTGGGCAGCAATGGTAAGTTTGGCGACCGCTGGGCCAAGGTGGCTCGGGCCTATGGGCTAGAGGTCGAGGAAATTACAGCCGAGTGGGGTAAACCTCTGGATCCTGAAGCCTTTAAAGCCGTCCTGGAAGCAGACGCTAACAAGGACATTAAGGCTGTCATCGTCACCCACAGTGAAACCTCCAGTGGGGTATTAAATGACCTGGAAACCATCAATCGGCATGTTAAGGCCCATGGTGAAGCGCTAATTATGGTAGACGCGGTCACCAGTCTGGGGGCCTGCAACGTTCCCGTCGATGAATGGGGTCTGGACGTGGTGGGTTCTGGCTCCCAGAAGGGCTATATGATTCCTCCTGGGCTGGCCTTTGTCAGCGTTAGCGCAAAAGCCTGGAAAGCTTACGAAACGGCAACTCTACCCAAGTTTTACCTGGATTTGGGGCCTTACCGAAAGACTGCCGCCAAGGACAGCACCCCGTTTACCCCTCCGGTCAACCTGTTCTTTGCCCTGCAGGCCGCTCTGAATATGATGAAAAAAGAGGGGTTAGAGGCCATCTTTGCTCGCCACGATCGCCATCGACGGGCAACCCGGGCGGCCATGAAGGCTCTGAATTTGCCGCTGTTTGGGGCTGATGACTGCGCCAGCCCAGCCATTACCGCCGTGATGCCCCAGGGGGTTGAGGCCGAGCAGATTCGCTCCGTCATGAAGAAACAGTTCGACATCGCTCTAGCGGGCGGGCAGGATCACTTAAAGGGCAAGATCTTCCGCATTGGGCACCTGGGGTTCGTGTGCGATCGCGACATCATCACCGCTGTCTCTGCTTTAGAAGCCACCCTGGGCCACCTGGGCTACGACCAGTTCACCGCTGGCGCTGGGGTCAATGCGGCTGGAGAAATTTTGCTGGGCTAAGGTCTTACCAGGTCAAGATCTGGAGTTTTTTGCTCAAGCCAAACTCCATTGTTGTCCTTGGCCAAGGTATCGTCCACAAGGTGTAGTCTCCTCAACCGCGCATAGCTAAAACAAAAAACGGCGTGGCTTAGCGCTACGCCGTTTTTTAGCAATCTTGGTTAGGGCCTGTTCAATAGGAGAATGAAGCGAGATAGAAAGAGACCGGCCATAACAGCCCAGGAAAAAATGGTGCCCAGCCCTAGGCGGCTTCCATCCAGTCATAGATTTGCTCCAATTGCTCTAGAGTCACTAATCCGTACTGCCACAAAATCATGGGTAGAGGACCAGGATCCTGCTCACAATGCTTCAGGGCAACCTGAATGGAGGCAGGAGCAATCGACAACTCCTCCTGCAAAAACCGAATTAAATTGGCATGGTTACTAATGGTCATTCAGTCTCACCTCCTGGAGTAGATGCGTTTCATCCTGATAGCACACGATTCTATATAAAAGAATAGTTTTGGCAACAAAATTTTTTTGCCCCGGCAACAGGCTAATGCTCTTCACCTTATCGGTACAGGCATAAAAAATTTGTATAGACAAGGCGATAGAATACCAAAAAATACGCAGTTTTTGTAAAATTTTGCCTTCCGCGTCGGCAGACACAACCCGCCCCCAGCGAGCACAAAAATCCTCACTGGGGTTACGTTCCTGAGGGATAAACCCATCGACGGATCAACTTGACTTATGATCCCCCATTTGTATAGGTTAGCAATCAGTAAAAATGCCGTGACTTTATCGGCATTCCCTAAGGGGTAACCGGGGAAATAACTACCGTATCCCCAACCATCAGACCCAGTTCTGCCGCATGGCCTCCCCGTAGTTCAATCACGTGGTCTATGAGCTGGTCTCCCGGCCCATAGGTGGGGCAGGGCTCGGCCTCGCAGGGCGGGACGTTAGCGGAAATAGCTTTGATGGTGCCGTCGTAAATGAACACCATGTCAAGGGGCACCGGCACATTCTTCATCCAGAAGCTAACCGGGCGGGGGCGCGCCAGGGGAAACAACATGCCCCGGTTGTCAGGTAGGGAATCTCGAAACATTAACCCCAGAGCTTGCTGGCGAGGAGTTCTGGCTACCTCCAGCAAAATTTCCTGGCCGGCAATTTGGGCGACCGCGGAAATGGGCAACTGTTGTCCTAATGAGCGAGATGGCATCGCGATGGCATCGTCTGAGGGTGCTGCATCGGGCGCTTCAACGGCTTCAGGAGCGTCTTGAGAGCCGATCAACGGGTCAGATTGTACCGCCGAACAACCCAAACTGGTCATGATCATCACTCCCAGCATTCCAGACAGGGTTAGCGTCAGAGATTGTCTGAGCAAGGCATGGGAGTTCAAACCTTTCACCAAATTATTCCGGGCCATGGCTGATGTCAGGTAATGTCATTCGTCATACTATCCTTCTCGCAGGACGTAGCCCACCCCGCGCACGGTTTGAATCAACCGTTTTTCATTGTCGCCATCAATTTTCAGGCGCAGATAGCGAATATAAACTTCGATCACATTAGATTCGCCGACAAAGTCATACCCCCAGACATTTTCAAGAATTTGCTCTCGGGTGAGCACCTCTCGGGGATGCTCCATCAGGTACTTCAGCAGTTCAAATTCTTTCATGGTGAGTTCAATCAAGCGATCGCCACGATTGGCATGGCGATTCACCAGGTCAAGGGATAACTCCCCAAATCGTAAATGTTCAGGGTTGGTCGGGCTGGGCTGCAGATACAACTGGAGATTTTTGAGAAAAGCATCCGCCCGATAGGGCTTAAGAAAGTAGTCATCGGCCCCTGATTCCAGGCAGGCCACCCGATCCTCCAGATTATCCTTGGCCATCATCAGCATGATGGGGACTTTCATCCCCTGGTTTCGGAGTTGCTGGCACAGGGTAATGCCAGACTCCCCCCCCAGCAGTCGGTCAACCACAATCAGAGCCGGGGCAATTTGCCGGGCCAGGGCCATCCCCTCCTGGGAGGAGTAGGCCAGTTTGACGGCATATCCGGCCTCCTGCAGGTCAAGGCCCATCTGCCGGGTTTGGCCTTCGTTGGTTCCCACAATCAAAATAGTTGGTCCGGCATCTACTGTTGTCGTTTCCATAAATCCGCTTGCAGCCCGCAATTTCAAGCTAGTGAAGATAAATCAACCACGCCCAAGACCAAAAGTGAGTTTTGCCCTAGGTCAACCCGCAACTCGTGGGCTGAACTCGGTACCATGCCTCCCCAAATAAAACAAAGCGATTATAGCGTGTGCCTGATCAGGGCAGCTCAACCGAAGTAGGCTTGGCGATGTGGGGCAGGCCCCAACCGAGTTTTTCTCGCAGCACCTTAAAGAACTCAGGGGACTTTAAACGAATGAACTTGGCCTTAAAGGGAGAAGCGCAGGTACAGACGTTATCTTCGGGCATGACGTAGCAGCCAGCGTTACCATCTACAACCATAACCAGAGGATCCGGATTAGCGGCATGAATGGTGACCAGTTCCTGGTCAGGAAACACTAACCCCCGCGAAGCTAAAGAGTGGGGACAGATGGGAATGAGCTGAAATACCGGCACCCCAGGCGTAATCACCGGCCCCCCGGCAGATAGGGAATAAGCGGTAGACCCCGTGGGTGTAGAAATGATGATGCCGTCTGCGGCAATATCCACCGGAGAGTGACTGCCAATGGCCACCTCGAAATGGCACATGCTGGTGAGGGGCTCCCGGTGTAGCACCATCTCATTCAGGCAAAGGGCTTCCCAGATCAAGGTTTCTCGATGCTCTAACCTGACTGAGAGCATCGCCCGCGCTTCAACTTCGTACTCCCCCGATAGAACTTGCTCCATGGCCTGGGGCAGCTGGTTCAAATAGGCTTCTGTCAAAAATCCCATGTGCCCCGTATTGACCGTTAGCAGGGGTACCCCCAGGGGTGCCACCTGGCGAAAAGCAGAGAGCACGGTGCCGTCACCCCCCAGCACCAGAATAAATTCCATGGCGTCATCAAAATGGGGGGGAACCAGGCTATCGATGGGGGTATGGCAAACGGGTCTTTCTGGGCTTGAGTAGCCCAGGATGCCGCCCACCCCCGTCGCTAAAATGACCCGATAGCCACGGTTAGTCAGCTTGTCTTGCCATTCGAGGGCGGCCTGACAAGCAATGGGTTTAATGTCGTTGTAGATAATGCCGACCTTGGGCACGGGGGGTTCCAACCACTAGCGAATGCAAAAAGTTCAGACAACCTGTGCTCTGCATCGACACTATGCTGAGCATCCGGAAATGAAAAGTTGCCTTTTACCTAGGCTACCGTTTTTTTGCGCTAGGTTGAACCAGATAAAGGGGAATTCATTTTGGTATTGGGTCCAATACCGGGCCAGTAGACCAGAACCTGGGCTACGGTTATGGTACCTGTAAGGCAACGTTGTATTTGCTGCCGATTTATCGTTTGACGTCTACTTCACTGATTGCTCTGTGGCTAGCCGCTTACCTGAAACCACGGCTTACGTACGCATAACCCATCAGTCCTGGAGCCAGGGCCGCATTGAAGGGGAGGTTCGGGCCGATAATTACGAATGGCAATTTCAATGGCGCTTTCGCCAGGGGCAGCTGAGGGTTGAGCCATCCCTGGGACGGGCACTGATTCGCGAACCCCTGAGCCGCTTTCTAGAGCGGTTCGACTATCAGCTCGAAGCCGGAGGCGACTACTCCTTCAAGATTCGGGCCAAGTTGTGAGGCGATGCCAAGTCCAGTTGGGGACCTGGGGTGAGCTCTCAGGCAAAACTTCCCTCCTGGGCCTGGATCAAGTTTAGGACAAGGTTGAAGACAGCGGAGGAATCGTGAGGCCCTTTAGGGGTTTGTTGGCTACCTCTAAGTTTTTGGCTTGCACCAGCACCATAAAGTTTCCTAACCCCATGGGATTAATCAGCTGATGAAGGGTGTCCCGGCGCTGAATCGCCATATTCAACGTCTCGGTATCGGTGGCTTGAATTTGGGCCAGATCATTGAGCCGGTCCCCTAACCCTAAAGCCATCAAAAACATGGCCTGTTGGGTGGTGCCAACAGTGGTCAGACCGCAACGCTCACCCTGACGTTCCAGGGCGGTGAAATTGACGTGAGCGGTAATGTCTTGATGGCCCAGGTGGGCGTAGGGGTCGTTGTGATGGGCGTGCTGGTAGTAGCACTGCAGGGTGCCCTGCGATCGCGCCCGGCCATAGTAACGCTCTGCCGGGTACCCGTAGTCAATGGTGACCACATACCCTCGCTTTAGCTTTGTGGCTACGGTTTTCATCCAGTCCAGGGCGGCCAGATGCACTTCGGTGCGGTAACCAGGCGGATAGTGGGGCGTTGAAAAATCTATTCCTACCAGAGAAAAATATTCTGCCAATCGAGGATGGGAGAGCGGTCCCAACGTCTCCTGTAGTTTAGGCCTTTGGGCGGCTTCAGTGTTTGTTGTCGTGACATAAACTTCTTGCGGCCCTGTTTCTGTTTGCTCGATTAGGTGAACCGGCAAAGCATCTACCAGTTCATTGGAGAAAATACAGCCGGTAATGCCGTCGTCAGGTGTATCTTCTAGGGTCGTCCACTGCACCCGACCCTGCCACGGTGCCAACCGCCGCTGCTGTACCTGCCTAAGACCGTCCGACTTCTCGATGATGAGGTAGTTCAATGCCGCAAAGCATTCGGGATGATGGTTTTCGAGATAGGTCAACACATCGGCAGCAACTAACCCCTGCCCTGCCCCCATTTCCACTAGATGAAACGGAGAAGGCTGCTCCAGGTGCTGCCATAATTCCACAAACTGCCCCGCCAGCAGTTCCCCAAAGTCGTGGCCCAGGTGGGATGAGGTAACAAAGTCTCCCTCAGGGCCAATGGCCGCATCCCTAGCGGTGTAGTAGCCCTCTTGGGGATGGTAAAGCACCAACTCCATAAAATCAGCGAAAGGGATTTGCTGATCAACAGATTGGTGAATTGTTTCCTTCAGGAAATCGAAAAGCTTTGAATTATGAGGCATAAGTTTGGGGGACTTAGAGTTTTACTCGCGCCTTTGTTGAGGGGTAGGCTACATCAGGGTCTCAAGATATTCCCTGAGTACATTCATGACCCGGTTCAGCATTTGCCGATTCGTTTCCGATGGATCCAAGAAAAAATTTAAGAGCGCAAGATCTCGTTCAGTTTCGATTCGATTTCGGCGAGCCGCCTGTTCTTTTGCCTCAATTCGTTCATTCTCTGCTCGTGTGCGATCCTCTCTTCTTCGTTGCTCTTCCTGAGCTCTTCGTTGCTCTTCCTGAGCTCTTCGTTGCTCTTCTGCCGCAATAAAATTCTCTTGTCGTATTCTAAATTCAGTTTCTTCAGCAAGGCGGTTTCTTTCTCGGTTTCGATCGTTCCACTCAAAGCCGAAATTAACCAGTGCCACCACGATGGCTGCCACAGTGAGTCGATTGCTCCAAACTCTTGGGTTGGCGAGTTTTCCGAGGATGAAGAAGTCGGTTTCATCGTAAAACCTGAGAAAAGCAATGCTGATAACAAGAATGGTCAGAGTTGTACCAGGCAACAGAGAGAGAAAGTTAGCCCATCGATTCATGGGAACAGTTCAAGCAGTTATATCCATTGTAAATGGTCTCACCATTGAGGCTGATTCACCATAAGCAGTCGCCCCCAGAGGGGCATCTTGACTTTTCATCCCCACTCCCAGAGAAGCCGCTTCGCGTTTACCCCCGCATAGAGTGATCGGCATTTGGAGCGCTGGCATTAGCGTCCTGCATAGACTGCCATTGGTTCTTTAATGAAGCGAATGTAGAGGTGCTTGAAGGTGGAACGCACCACCCGTGGCATGCCAAAGTCGATCGGTTGTAAAGCTTCTGGCAGCTTCCAGTCCGATACTTTCAATTCGTCAGGGTGCATCAGCGGAAAGCTGATGTCTTCCCACATCGGGCAGGCTCCCGTTCGTAAAGCTTGTGCAACCGTTGGTACCCGCAGCGGATCAACGTTCAAAATCTCAACCATTGCTCTATCCAACGCAAAGACATTAGGCGATGCCGCCAGAATGCCCAGGTCTCTGGGTTCACCACCGCTAGGGCCGTTGCCTTCGTGACCAACAATGCTATCTAAAATAGTCAACTCAGGATTGATCAGTCGAGCCGTTTCCACCAGCATGGTGCCAAACCGCTCTACATCTTTACCCGCTTCCATATGCCACCAGGCTTTCATTTTGCCGGGTACGCAGCCGAAGAGGTTTTTGACCCCCAGAGTCAGGGTGAGCTGTACGTGGGACTTCACTTTCGGCAGATTGATGACCACATCTGCGTCCATCGCCTCTTTTGCCAGTCGCAGATGGTCAAACTCTAGGCTGCTCGTCCCATAGCGCTGGCCGTGCAGTTCCACGATGGGCAAGTTGAGTTCTTCTGCCAGGGGCAACAAACCGTTCGCTTCTGCCACTCCCCTGGCGCTGCCAAAAGCCGGGCTATCCCCCAAAAATGGTTGCCCTCCCGCCTGTTGCACCAGTTGAGCGACTGCGTAAACCAGCTCTGGTCGGGTCGTACATGCTTTAGTCGGACGCGCCCCCGTCAGCAGGTTAGGTTTCAACAGCACTCGGTCTCCCGGTCGTACAAAAGCAGTTATGCCTCCCAGGGGTGACAGTACCTCTGTTAGCTTTTGGCGCAGCGCTGCCTTCGCGTAGGACTCGGCTCGAATTAGGCTAACAGGAGCAACCATAGAATTTCCCTCCAGCGCAAAATGCTTTGTGGAGACTATAACAGGGGACAGGCCAGATAGACAGTTCAGTCTCCCTTTCGCCTGCCCTGATTCACCCTCCACCCCTCCACTCTCTCCTGCTACAGTCAGAAATGTTCTTTACCGGACTCGCGATGCTGAGCCTGTGGGCTAAAACCAGTGGCACCTGGATTAACGTATTGTCAGTCATTATCGGCAGCTCTGTGGGCATGGTGCTGCGTCACCGGCTACCCCAATCAATGCAACAAATCATCACTCAAGCAGTCGGGCTAATGACCCTGGTGATTGGTTTTGCCATGGTCCGTAGCCTTGCCGAGGTTGAAGCTGGTCTCATTGATGGGATTATTTTGGCGTTGCTGGCCATGGTGGCGGGCGGGCTCTTGGGGGAATGGTGGCAAATCGAAAAACGGCTTACCCAACTGGGAGATCAGCTTAAGGCTCGGGTTAAAGGGGGCGGCAAGTTCACCGAAGGCTTTGTGGCCGCCAGCCTGTTGTTCTGTATTGGCCCAATGACTATTCTCGGCAGCATTAACAATGGTCTGTCGGGTGATAACACACTGCTCACCCTGAAGGCCACCATGGATGGGTTGGCCTCCGTCGCCCTGACGGGGAGTTATGGTATAGGAGTATTGTTTTCTGCCCTTACGGTACTCGTGGTGCAGGGCAGCATTTCCCTGCTGGCAGGGCTGTTTGCGGATCTAATTCCCGACCCTGCCACCGACCCGCACATCCTCATGCTGACGGGAGTGGGAGGGCTCATGATTTTGGGTTTAGGGTTCAACCTGCTAGAGTTGGGCCGTATCAGGGTAGCCTCTTTTCTTCCGGCTTTGGTGCTGGGGCCACTGCTGGTCACAATGGCGCTGCGTCTTTAAGCGCGGGTATCGCGACTTTGTAGTAACCGCCGGTAGCCAGTTTCTAAGTCTGGCGGCAGGGTGTCATCGGCAAAAGCAAGACCGTTGTTGCTAAGAAAATCAGCCAGAACGGTTTCGGCCTCCTGCCGATTGGGCAGAAGATACTTGGCCCGAAACAAAAAAGGCTTATCAACTCCAATGTGGGACGGAGTAAGTTCCCAAATTTCTAACTGCACCCCTTGAGGAACAGAGGTAAATCGGTAGCGCACAGGTGCTTCAGCAACTTGCTCTGCCATGGTAGTTCACCCTCATCAGCCTTTGTTCTGCCTTCTACAACACAACCTCTTCTGATTCCTGATGTTGCATTTAACCTTGTCTCTATCCAGCGGTGGAGTTTTGCCCGAGGGCAAGCTCCGGGGTTTGAGCCGGGCTTGATAGCGTCTAACACTGAGGTTTGTCAATTTATTAGACACCCTGTTCGACATTTGGTATTCAGTCTAAAGAGCTAGATTGAGCTGCCCGGGTGCAAATGGCCAGTGGTTGCACTGTCATCCTCTGCTTGACCACCTTGAGGAATGAGGATCGTGTAGTATTCAGTTGTTTAGGATGGCTACCTTACCTGGCTCTGGGGCATCGAAACGGCTGTCCCACCTTGTTCAGTGCCCATTTCTAAGGGCCAATGCAAAACCCAAAGACTTAACCCTTGCTGCTGATCCGCATTACAGCAGCAAGGGTCAAGTCTCTGGGTGAGAGAATTCAATCACCAGCCCCCTTTGGTAGGGACAAGGGCTTGGAAAGGATGGGTAGCCAGACAAAAGCTAGTACTCTACGGCGTAAGTCGGCCAACGATTCCTGAAACCTGATACCTGGCACCCTCAGCAATGGTTGCCTTATTTCTGCCAGCTGATACTAGTAGCTATCTTCTCCGACGGTATTCAGGGCGAGGAGGTGGTTGGCGTCGTTGAGGCGGTCTGCGATCGCAAGCCTCCACTTCAGGCTGATATTGGGGTCCGCCAGAATTTCGATTGCCTCCTCGCGATAGACGGCACTTTTGAGGGTATCAACCTCTTCAATATGCTTGAGATGGTCATACACGACCTTAGGAGTGCTCATAGTTTTAGTCCTTAGACTGAACATACGGCCCCCATGACCAGAACCAGTACTCTGGCAACCATGGGGACTGGGTTATCTTTCTATTCTTATGCGATTCCTAAAAAGTAGCCACCTGAGCGGTTGAAGCTTCACGAGCCGACAAGGTTCGTTGAGGTTTGCAATATCGTGTTACTGACTCAATGCGAGTGATAGTCTGAAAAAATCTACGATCAGACTTACTGCCATGACTACAGAGTCTCCTAGCGCCATTCTGTTGGTATCCTGCCCCGATCAAAAGGGGTTAGTGGCTAAGCTGGCCAATTTTATCTACTCCAACGGCGGCAATATCCTGCATGCCGATCAGCACCGCGATCCCGAAGCAGGACTATTCCTATCGCGCATTGAGTGGGAATTGGAAGGATTTAATCTACCCCGAGACATTATTGGTCCGGCGTTTAATGCCATTGCCCAACCCCTCGGGGCCGATTGGCAACTGCACTTCTCGGATACGGTTCCACGCCTGTCTATCTGGGTCAGCCGTCAGGACCATTGCCTGCTGGACCTGCTGTGGAGGCACAAAGCCGGAGAATTTAAGGCCGAAATTCCTTTAATTATCAGCAATCATCCTCACCTGCAGCCCATTGCCGACCAGTTTGGCATTGCCTTTCACCACATCCCGGTGACCAGGGAAACCAAGGCTGAGCAAGAACAGCGTCAGCTCGAACTTCTGCAGCGGTATGACATCGACCTGGTGGTGCTGGCCAAGTATATGCAGATCTTGTCACCAGATTTTCTGCAGCACCATGCCAAAGTGATTAACATTCACCACTCCTTTTTACCGGCCTTTGTCGGAGCAAACCCCTACCAAAGAGCCTATCAGCGGGGGGTGAAAATCATCGGAGCAACTGCCCACTACGTTACGTCTGACCTCGATGAAGGCCCCATCATTGAGCAAGACGTGGTGCGCATCAGCCACCGCGATGAAGTCAAAGAACTGATCCGAAAAGGAAAAGACGTTGAGCGCATCGTTCTGGCTCGGGCAGTGCGGTTACACCTACAAAATCGCACCTTGGTTTATGGCAATCGAACCGTCGTATTTGCCTAGGGTAAATAAACCCTGTCCAAGTCCAGAAGTGGAGTTTTGCCTTAGAGAAAACTCCAGATTTCAAGCTAGACCTGGTTTAATTCGACCGGAATTGAGCAAATTGCCGGATAACCATCCTCCGGCTTCATCATCCTGACGATCTTGTCTCGCTGCAGAGCCATATCATCTTTCAGACGAAAGATAAACTCACTGTAGTCAGCCAGATTGTCCAGCTCCACCAGAGAAAGGAGCACCTCCGTCACCAGCCAGAACAGTCCTCGAACCACTAAAAACTGCATTACACTTTCTCCTCAACAATAGAGTCGCCGCTTCGCAGGGGATAGCCACGAACTGGGAGGGGTGCCCAGCGCCAGGGCTACTCCCATCCTCTACAGCGACCGAATATCAGCATCAAGGGGCACCCTGTGATAAGGAATGTCGATGGCACTGATAATTTCTCTTTATTGTAAAGATATGTAACGTGTTTTGCCCCGTCACCAAGGTACGGTTTTTGGGGCTTGCCCTTAGGGGTTTTCCGGCCTTAAGTCGGGGTCAAGGCGGTTTTAGCCTGCAGCAGCAAAATTTTCCACTGGTATCCCGACGTTACGGCTCTATCCAGTCGGGGTTAGCCTGGCCGACTGGCCAACGGTTTTGGGAATAGCCAGAGACTACATTAGCCTTCTGCTTTCTGCCAACCTTGATAACTGGGCGGAAATCCTTCCACATTGTCGTAGCCCAGCAACCGTAGTGTCATGACCCCCATGCCCGTGCGGTAGCCGCTAGAACAATACAGCATCACCGGTTTTTCGTTGGGCACCCGATCTAAATTCTGAACCAAGGTACGTAAGGGAATGTTGATGGCCCCATTGATGTGACCTGCTGAGTATTCAGACGCTTCTCGCACATCAATGAGTACCAGGTCCGTTTCTTTCAGCCGGGTTTTCAGTCTATTTACATCGCGCAATCCATAGAAACCAGGAGGAATTCCCTGCAAGAACTGGGCCAGGGTGGTCTCCAGGTCATCAGCGGATTCAGTTAAGGGTGCCATAGTGGCAGTGGCAGCCAAAACGGACCCTGGAGGAGCACCTACCAGAGCTCCAGAACCTGGCAGGGCGATGGCTTTTCCGCCGCCCCAGCAGATCACACCAATAGCCATGAAGAGAATGGCTAATGATTTCAAGGTCTTGGAGAAAGCGTGGAATGAACCGTTTGGCATCGTTCTATATAGAATTTACTACCCCTCATATTCCCGCTTTCCCCAGAGGCTTTCCTAGGGGGAACTGGGCTATCGAAATATTTCTTTTCAAAGAGTTCTCCCTGGACGATTTGGGGAGTCACTCTATGAGATATCAATTGCAGCTAAACAAAACTTAGTGAAAGTTGCTTAACAAATCAGATTTGGCAAATGCAACCTGGCTAACCAGAAATGCTTAACTTTTGCTTTAGAATCTTGTCAAAGGTCATGCTTTGCTAACGCAAATCGACTTACGACATCGGCTTACTCAGTTCACTTCCCTCAACGGCACTCTATGGCTACTGGATACCTCGCGCTCGTTCTGCACGCTCATTTACCCTTCGTTCGTCACCCCGAGAGTGACTACGTGCTCGAAGAGGAATGGCTCTACGAAGCCATTATCGAAACCTATGTGCCCCTGATCACCATGTTTGAGGGGCTCAAGCGCGACGGTATCGACTTTAAAATCACCATGAGTATGACGCCTCCCCTGGTGTCCATGCTACGAGATTCGCTGTTGCAAGAGCGCTTTGACGAGCACCTGGCCAAGCTCGAAGAACTGACTGAGCTTGAAGTGGAGCGCAACGTCCACAATGGCCACGTCCGCTATCTTGCAGAACACTATGCTCAGGAATTCAACCACGTCCGCAACGTATGGGAAAGCTACAGCGGTGATTTAGTTACTGCATTTAAGCAGTTTCAGGACAGCAATAATCTAGAAATTATCACCTGCGGGGCGACCCATGGCTACCTACCGCTGATGAAGATGTACCCCGAAGCGGTGTGGGCGCAGCTTCAGGTGGCAGTCGAGCACTACGAAGAAAACTTTGGCCGTGCCCCCAACGGCATCTGGTTGCCAGAATGTGCCTATTATGAAGGGCTAGAGCGCATGGTGGCCGATGCCGGTCTGCGCTACTTCCTCACCGATGGCCACGGTATTCTCTATGCTCGTCCCCGCCCTCGGTTCGGCTCCTACGCTCCTATCTTCACCGAAACTGGGGTAGCGGCTTTCGGACGGGATCATGAATCTTCGCAGCAGGTGTGGTCGTCCCAGGTGGGTTATCCTGGCTCCCCAGAATATCGCGAGTTCTACCGTGACCTGGGCTGGGACGCAGAATATGAGTACATCAAGCCCTACGTCATGCCCAATGGCCAGCGTAAGAACGTCGGCATCAAATACCACAAAATTACGGGTAAGGGTCTGGGCCTCTCCGATAAGGAATGGTACGACCCCTACTGGGCGCGGGAAAAGGCGGCTGATCACGCAGCCAACTTCATGTACAACCGGGAGCAGCAGATTAGCTATCTGCATGGGCTCATGCAGCGCCCGCCGATTGTAGTCTCCCCCTACGATGCAGAACTGTTTGGCCATTGGTGGTACGAAGGCCCCTGGTTCCTTGACTACTTGTTCCGTAAAACCTGGTACGACCAGGACACCTACGAAATGACCCACCTGGCCGATTATCTGCGCAACAATCCCAACCAGCAGGTATGCCGTCCTTCTCAATCCAGCTGGGGTTATAAAGGCTTCCATGAATACTGGCTGAACGAAACCAACTCCTGGATTTACCCCCATCTGCACAAAGCCGCCGAGCGCATGATCGACCTGGCTAAGCGGGAACCAGCCGATGAATTGGAATGGCGTGCCCTTAATCAGGCGGCTCGGGAACTGCTGCTGGCTCAATCATCGGACTGGGCCTTCATCATGCGCACGGGAACCATGGTGCCCTATGCAGTGCGCCGTACCCGCTCCCATCTGATGCGGTTCCAGAAGCTGTGGGAAGACATCCGCATGGGCAAAATTGACTCTGGCTGGCTGGAGAAAGTGGAAGTGGTGGATAATATTTTCCCGAATATTAATTATCGGGTGTATCGGCCTCTTTAGGAGAGAGCAAGAGAGGGAGAGAGCAAGCAAGGGAGAGAGCAAGAGAGGGAGAGAGCAAGAGAGGGGGAAGGGGTTGGGCGATGTAAGGCCATCCTTACGGCGCAAATGTCGCTAGTTGTCTTGTCTTCAAGCTTGATAGGCTAGGGCAAACCCCAGTAGAGGACCTTGCAATACGGCAGGGCATGCTTTGCCTATAACCTACCGCGAGCTGTGAAGTTGAGTTACCTGCGGCAGTAAGTTTATAGAGTCAGCCGAAAGGTAAAACTATCCCCTGGTAGCCGTTTTAAGTGGCATCAGAGGTAATGGTCCGTTAGCCGCCTAGCCTTTCAGAAATATTTCGCGAAAACCGTTCCGACTGCAGAAAACCTTGGTACTCTGGTTGTCTAAATTCTATTGACCACCGTTCAGGTGAAAACATCGCAGGTGCTGGCACCCTTCGAATTACTCTGGGCTCTTATCGGGTTGGTCCTGACCATCATGGCCACCTGGATGGAGGCGTTTACCATCAGTGGCCCCTGGAACTGGGGCAACGCAGGAATTGAAATTCTTTCCCTGGGAGTGAGTTTTCAGGTAGGTGCCGTACTGCTAACAGGGTGTGTCGGCGGAAAAAACGCAGCGGCCCTATCCCAAATTGCCTATCTCGTCCTCGGGCTAGCCCTGTTTCAGGTGTTTGAGTTTCCGGTATTTACCCAGGGTGGGGGGCTCAGCTATGTGCGAGAACCCGGTTTTGGGTACCTGCTGGGGTTTATCCCCGCCGGTTGGCTATGCGGCTATCTGGCGTTTCGAGATCCACCCAAGCTTGAGAACCTGGCCTTTAGCGGACTATGTGGGCTGGGAGTAATTCATGGTATGGGGGTTGTTTACCTCACCATTGCAACTCTTTTTGGGTGGCTACAGGATGTTTCTATGTCCTATTGGGAGCTTCTGGTGAGATACTCGATCTGGCCGATTCCAGGGCATTTAGTGGTGGTCTGTGCTGTTGCAGTCCTCTCCCTGACCCTGCGTCAACTCCTATTCTATTGAGCCTATGAGATTGCGAAATCGCCTGTTCTGGATCGCCGCCATGATTGGGTTAGTGCTAGACCAACTTACCAAGTTCTGGGTGGTCCAGACTTTTGAGTATGGCGATACAATTCCCCTCTGGGACGGAGTGTTTCACTTTACCTTTGTTACCAATACAGGGGCAGCCTTCAGCTTGTTTAGCGATAACGGCGAATGGCTGAAGTGGCTATCTATGGCGGTTAGCCTGGGGCTGATTGCCCTCGGTTTTTTTGTTCATCTGGCCAACCGTTGGGAACAGGTGGGCTATGGACTCATCCTCAGCGGAGCCCTGGGCAACGGCATTGACCGCATGCTGGCCGGGGAGGTAGTCGACTTTTTAGACTTTCGGCTCATCCGCTTTCCAATTTTTAATGTAGCGGATGTATGCATCAACATCGGCATTATTTGCCTGCTGATCGCCGCCTGGCGGACTCCCACTAAATCGAATGGTCAATCATAATCATTCTTCATCAGCGGTTTTTACCTAATACGCATACTCAAATCCACTCACAAAACTGTCCCAGTTTCAGGGCGTTCTCAGAACTTATGACTACAATAGGGCAGTACCCACGGTTGGGCTTTTTCCATTACCATGGCGCCCCCCAAACAAACACCGACGCGCACCCTTTTAAAAACAGTTACCCAGGCGGTTCAGGCGGTTCAGGCCAAAGTGGATTTTTCCAAACTGGCGGTCAAGCCTGGAAGTCGTCCTGTTGAGCTGCGCGTAACTTTCAAGGGGCAGCAATCTACCTTTCCTCTGCTGGGAGAGCACTACATCCTGGGCAGAAGTTCTTCTCAATGCGACATTGTTGCTAACAGTCCTATCGTTAGTCAGGTTCATGCCACCCTTACCCGCGACTCTAGCCGCCAGGGGCAACCCTTCGTCTTAAAAGATCGCAACTCCACCAACGGCATTTACCGCGGCAAGAAGCGTATCGAAAGAACCACCCTCTACCACCGAGACGTGGTTACGTTAGGGCCACCGGAGTTAGATGATGCCGTTAAGTTAGAATTTGTCAATCCTCCTCCCTGGTACGTTACAACCACCCGCTATGGCCTCTACGGGTTTACCGGTCTTTCCTTACTGATAGGGGCATGGATCGTTGGCCTGGAGTGGCCTAAAATCCCCATGCGGCCCTTACCCGACTCGGTACAGGGGCCGGTGATGATTTACGCCGAGGAAGATGGACAACAGGTCCCCCTGCGAGAGCAGCAAAACCAGGCCCACCTGGAATTGCGCCGCATGTCTGACTTTTCTCCCTACCTACCCAAAGCGCTGATTGCCTCTGAAGATACGCGCTACCACTGGCACCTGGGAGTTGACCCCATTGGCATTCTACGGGCAACCCTGGTCAACCTGCGGGGCGGCTCCATTCGCCAGGGGGGCAGCACCATTACCCAGCAGCTTGCCCGCAGCATTTATCGAGAGTATGTCGGTACCGACGACTCTGCTGGGCGTAAAATTCGCGAAGCCATCGTTGCCCTCAAGTTAGAAACTTTTTACAGCAAAAACCACCTGCTGCTTACCTATCTAAATCGAGTATTTCTAGGGGGTAACCTCTACGGGTTTGAAGACGCCGCCCAGTTCTACTTTGATAAATCTGCTAAAGACCTTACCCTATCCGAAGCGGCTACCCTGGTCGGAATTTTGCCCGGTCCCAATGCTTTCAACCCGGTGCAAAATTATGATGCCGCCGTGGCCTACCGCAACCGAGTCCTGGATCGAATGGTGGCCCTGGGCATGGTCACCCAAGAAGAAGCCCGGCGGGCCCGGCGTTCTCGCATCGAAATCAGTCCCGACGCCACCCGACAACTGCAAAGTACCCGTGCCCCCTACTTTTACAACTATGTTTTTACCGAGCTAGAAGCAGTTTTGGGGACAGCTCTAGCCCGCGAAGGTAACTTTATCGTCGAAACCAGTCTCGATCTTGACCTCCAGGCTGAGGCAGAGAATGCCCTACAGCAAGACGTGTCGAGCCGTGGTTCTGCCCTGAGCTACTCCCAGGGTGCGGTGGTCACCCTCGACACTGGAACCGGTGCCATTCGAGCCATGGTGGGAGGGGTTAGCTATGAAGAAAGTCAATTTAACCGTGCCGCCCAAGCCCTCCGGCAACCCGGCTCAACGTTCAAGGTTTTTGCCTATGGAGCTGCATTAGATGCAGGAATTGCCCCCAGTACGGCCTACTCCTGTAGCCCCTTAACCTGGAATGGGCAACGGTTTGCCGGCTGCCGTTCAGGGTCTGCTGCCCTCGATATGTATGCCGGTATGGCCCGCTCCGAAAACGTTGTGGCTCTTCGCATCGCTCAAGATGCAGGACTTAGAAACGTGATTGGTTTTGCCCAACAGCTGGGAGTCGAATCGGAGTTAGTCGCATCCCCCGGTCTGACTCTGGGGGAAAGCGTCGTCACTCCCCTGGAAATCACTGGCGCTTTTGCCGCAATTGCCAACAACGGGGTCTGGAATCGTCCCCACGGGGTGGCGCGAGTACTCGATGCCAGCGACTGTACAGACTTTAATAACCCCGACACCTGCCGTGTCATCTACGAATTCGGCCAGGCCGGAGATGCCAATCAACAGGTGATTGAGCCGCAGATTGCCAATACTTTAGTGGGCTTGCTGCAGGGGGTTGTACAGGGGGGAACCGGGCGTAATGCCTTCCTGGGTCTTGGCGAGGCAGGCAAGACAGGTACCACCGACGACAATCGAGATTTATGGTTTATCGGGTTTGTTCCGGGAGCAGACCTGACCACAGGCATCTGGCTCGGCAACGATGATAACTCCCCAACCCGTGGTAGCAGCGGCCAGGCTGCCGTCATTTGGGGAGATTATATGAAACAGGCCATTCGGTAGGTCATCAAAAATCTTAAATCTCAGTTCCGCGCTCTCCAAACTTAGATTTGAGGAAGCAAGTATAAGTTAACCATGAAAAGCTTTGGCTTTTGCAGGACAACATTCACGTTTTCCAACATCTACCAAAGCCTTTCTGCTAGTTACATACCAACGCCTTCATACTTGGCAACGCTCGCTTTATCAAGCATTCTCCGGCCATCAATGACCACGGGTTGCGTTTGAGTTGACGATAGCAAGTCAGGAATTTGCTTAAATTCAGCCCATCGCGTGATGATGATAATCGCATCAACCCCTGCAATGGCAGACACTAAATCGGGACAAAACTCTACTGTGTCTTTTCCAAAGACCTGCTGGGCTTCATGTTGGGCGATAGGGTCATAGCCTTTGACATAGGCTCCCTCATCTAAGAGTGTTTGCGTAATGGGCAACGCTGGAGACTCGCGAATGTCATCGGTACCAGGCTTAAAGGCATAACCCAAGACGGCAACTTTAACTCCCTTGAGTTCGGGATAGTGCTTTTTCAGTAAGGTAATTAATTTTTCGGGTTGGTTTTCGTTAACGGCAATAACAGAATCTAAGATCTGCATCGGGCTGTTTTTCTGCTTCCCGTAGGCAATGAGAGCTTTGACATCTTTAGGAAAACAGCTTCCGCCAAAACCACAACCTGCCTCAATGTAGGTGGTAAATGACGGAACAATGCGAGTGCCGTCTTCCAGAATGGGGGTCAGTCGCTTATCCAGATGAACTCCCCGAGTAACTTCAGTGACATCAATGCCGCCCACAGCGGTACAGAGGTTGGCAATTTCATTGGAGAATGAAATCATAGTGGCCAGCAAAGAATTTGCCGTGTACTTAATCATTTCAGCGGTACGACAATTGGTGGCAAGCTTATCAACCCCATCAAAGACTGCATAAAGCTCTTCGAGGGCCTGGATACTTTTCTCTTCTAGCCCACCAAAAACAATGCGGTCGGGAGCCATAAAATCTTTAATGGCCTCTCCTTCCTTCAGGAATTCGGGATTCATGCCGACCCCGAAATCGACGCCAGCTTTTTTCCCTGATGCCTCCTCCAGAATGGGGAGAACAACCTCGTCGGTCGTACCGGGAACCACGGTACTTTTAACCACAACGGTATGAAAGGTGTCTTTCTCTTTCAACACCTCGCCAATTTGGCGAGCGACAATCTTGATGTATTTCAGATCGATTTCTTCGCCGTCAAAAGGGGTACCTACAGCAATTAACGATAGATCAGAATCCAATACTGCCTGACGAAGGTTGGTGGTCGCTTTCAGGGTAGAACCAACGTTCTTCTTGAGCAGTTCTTCTAAACCTTCTTCGTAAATCGGGGGAATACCGCTGTTGATTTTATCGACTTTCGTTTCATCGATATCAATACAAATTACCTGATGCCCTTTTTCTGCCAGGCAAACTCCAGACACCAAACCGACATATCCCGTACCGGCAACTGATACTTTCATTTAGGCTTCCTCCGCAACTTGATTATCCTGGTACCAAATCAGCGAGCGTCTCATTCCTTCCTCAAGGGTGATGCTGGGTTCGTATCCCAATTCATTCCGGGCCTTTGTAATCACGGGACAACGACGATTGGGGTTGTCTACGAGATAGTCTTTATCGGCGCTTTCCTGCCGTACAACCTGGCCAGTGTAACCAAAGAGTTCCTTACCCAAAGTCGTCACATGCTCGGCCAGTTGGGCCATAGAGATTTCGGGAGTTTCAACCCCGATGTTGTACGCTTCGCCGGGTCGCCCTTTAATCAGAATCTTGTAATAGCCCACGATGGCGTCGGCAATGTAGCAGAAGGTGCGGGTGGGGGAGCCATCGGACAGCATGACGATGTCACGACCGGCAAAAATATCGCGGGCGAAATCTGGTAACACCCGTTTGTCGGTAATTTTCAGGCCAGGGCCGTAGTTGTTGAAGGGACGCGCCATTTTAATCGGCAAGTCGTGCTGCAGGGCAAAATTAACGCAAAGGGTTTCGCCGTAGCGCTTCGATTCGTCGTAGCAGGCGCGGGGGCCGGTACAGGATACATTGCCGCGATAGGTTTCTGGGGTGGGAATATTTTCGGGGGTCGGATCACCGTAAATTTCACTGGTGGAGTAGAACAGGAATCCTTCAACGGGAATACCCTTCGTTTTTTGCCGCAGGCAGTATTCCAAAAGAGACCTGAGCCCGTTGACATTAGCATCCATGGTTTCGATGGGATACTGCCGATAGTAGGTCGGCG
>Ga0008837_100590_pt1 | contig 23170 bp, 20 predicted proteins | sample HotLakConsUCCSLE_FD_65500 | JGI IMG/M metagenome (GOLD analysis project Ga0008837, IMG submission 65500) | Hypersaline microbial mat communities from Hot Lake, Washington, USA - Hot Lake Consortium UCC-SLE | ecosystem: Environmental > Aquatic > Non-marine Saline and Alkaline > Hypersaline >...
GCGTCGTTGCGGCGGTGGAGGAGAGCGGGCGGCCGCTCGGCGTCCTCGTCAACAACGCCGGCTTCGGCGACACCGGCGACTTCGCGGAGACCGACAGGCGAAAGCAGGTCGGCATGGTCGACCTCAACGTGCGCGCCCTCGTGGACCTCACCCACCGCTTCCTGCCGGGCCTCCTCGCCCGCCGCTCCGGGGGGATCCTGAACCTTTCCTCGACGGCGGCCTACCAGCCAGGGCCGGGGATGGCCGTCTACTACGCCTCCAAGTCGTTCGTCCTGTCCTTCTCGGAGGCGCTGTCGGAAGAGGTGCGGGGCTCCGGCGTGACGGTGACGGCGCTCTGCCCGGGGCCGACGACGACGGAGTTCGGCGCGGTCTCCGGGATGGACAGGAGCCGCATCTTCCGCCTCGCCCGCCACATGACGGCCGAGGACGTCGCGGAGATCGGCTGGCGCGGCTTCCTCGGCGGCCGGCGGACCGTCGTGACCGGCTTCCAGAACAGGCTCACCGCCGCGAGCGCCCCGTTCGTGCCGAAGCGCATCCTCCTGCCTGTGGTGAAGCGGCTGCAGGGCACGGGCTGAAGGGCGGGCGAACCGCCTTGCGGGTGGACAACGCGCCCTCTTCGCGGCAGCGATAGCCCGCGTGCGCGCGAGCGGAGGCGACCGAACGATGAGGACGACCATGCGACCGGCCGCCGGCCGGCCGACCGAGCCGGGCATGGCGCCGTGGCGCTGAACTTCCCGCCGCACCCCGACCGCGCCGCGGCCATCGCCGAAGCGCATGCGCGCCCGCCGCTGCCGCTCGCCGTGCCGTCGACGATCCACCTCGTCACGCTGTCGCTCGCCGACGACCGCGCGATCCGCGCCGTGTTCGAGGCGCTGTTCGAGGAGCCCATGGAGGGCGCCGCCCGCCACACGATCCGCCACCGCGGCGCCGTCACCATCAAGTGGGAGAGGCACACAGAGTTCGCCTCGGTGACCGTGATCTCGGCGGAGGACGCCACTTCCGGGGAGAAGATCGTCGGCTCGCTCGGCTACAAGGTGCCGGAGGGCGTGCAGCTCCTCGTCGCCCTGCGCGTCAGGATCGCCCGCAAGCCCGCGCCGCCCCCGCCGGGCTACGAGTTCGGCGGCCTCCTGAGGAGCGGGATCGAGGTCTACTCCTCCTTCCGCGCCGGGGAGGACGGCTTCATCGACTACCATGTCGCCGTGGGGGACACCGGGCCGGAGCAGCTCGGCCGGCGCATCCAGCGCATGCTGGAGGCCGAGGTCTACCGCACCATGGCCCTCATCGGCCTCCCCCTCGCCCGGCGGATCGGCCCGGTGCTCGCCGCCCTCGAGCAGCGCCTCGCGGACGTCACGGTCGCGCTGCGGCAGCAGAGGGAGGGCGCGGCCGAGATCCTCGAGCAGATCCAGACCCTCTCGGCCGAGACAGAGGCGCTGCGCACGGAGACGCGCTTCCGCTTCTCCGCGAGCCGCGCCTACGCAGCGCTGGTGGAAGAGCGCATCCAGTCCCTCGCCGAGGAGAAGATCGGCGAGCGGCCGACCATCTCGGGCTTCACCCGCACCCGCCTCGCCCCCGCGGTGCGCACCATCGTCTCGGCGGAGGCGCGGCAGGAGGAGCTGTCCGCCGCCGTCGGGCGCGCCCTCAACCTCCTGCGCGCCCGCGTCGACGTGTCGCTGAACCGCGCCAACCAGGACATCCTGCGCTCCATGAACGAGCGGCAGCACCGCCAGCTCGTACTCTCGGAGGCTGTGGAAAGCCTGTCCGTCATCGCGATCACCTACTACCTCGTCGGGCTCCTCTCCTACCCCGTGAAGAGCCTGATCGAGGCGGCTCTCCTGCCGGTCTCCGAGATCACGGCGCTCGCGATCCTCGCGCCGTTCGTGGCGCTCGGCGTGTTCGCCGTCCTGAGGGGGCTGCGCCGGCGGTGGACGCCGGGCGAGTGAGGATGCCCCCTGCCGGCGCACCCTCGGACCCGGCCATCGCGCGCAGATCAGGCCCGCGCGGGCCATCGAGCGACACCCGCGCGCGACAGATCGACGCTCCGGCGCGGCGGTATCAGGTGAAGAGGTCCGGCCGCGCGATCCTGAGGCCCTGGAGGCAGACGATGGCCTTGCCGTCCCTCAGCCGCCCGTCCCTGAAGGCGCGCCACAGCTCGTCGAGCGGCCACTCCTCCACCTCGAGCACCTCGTCCTCGTCGGCCTCGGGGCCGCCGGTGAGGCGGTCTGCCGGCGTGTAGCGGGCGATGAAGCAGCTCATCCGCTCGGTGACCATGCCGGGGATCGGATAGAACGTCGCCACCTCCTGAAGGTCGTGGACGGCGTATTGCAGCTCCTCCGCAGCCTCCCGCCGCGCCGTCACCGAGGGGTCGGCGTCCTCCGGATCGGTGAGGCCGGCGGCCGCCTCGAGGATCAGCCCCTCGCCGTCGGTGACGTGGACGGGCACGCGGAGCTGGCGCACGAGGAGGGCCGTCCGCCGCTCCTCGTCGTAGGGGAGAACAGCCGCGCCGCAGCCGTGGTCGTGCACCTCGCGCACCATCTCCCACCTGCGGCCGCCGCTCTCGATGGCGACCTCGTAGAGGTCGAGCTTCATGAAGCCCTCGTAGACGCGGCTCCTGTGGCGCACGGTGTACGTCTGACGGGTCAATGGCGGCTCCCTGCTTCGTCGGCGTCGCCGTCGACGCCGTCAGGGGCCTAGCGCGGTTCCGGGCGCGATGGAAACATCCGTTGGCGCCCGGGCGGCACATCCGTGGCAGTCCTCGCCACGCCAGGCGCCGCACCGCTCCGCGAAGCGGCAGATCGGTGCCATATGAGCCGAAGGGGCGGCGCCCGTCGCCGCCGGAGGGTCAGCGACAAGGGAGCTGTCGATGAGGCAGACGAGCGTCATCAACGACCTGCTCAACACCATCGCCGACACGCGCCTCTTCGGCGAGCGGCGCAAGCCGAGGCGCACGAGCCGCGACGACCTCGTCGCCATGATCGACGCCCTTCTCGCCGGGCGCGGCGAGGCGTCCTCCACCCGCCGCGCGGAGGAGTTCCTGCGCGCCTACCGCGACCTCGATTCGGCCGGACGCACCTTCCTGTTCCGCACCCTCGCCAACGACTACGGCCCGGACGGCGAGGCGCTGGAGGCGGCGGCCGCGCACTACGTGAAGAGCCCCGGCGAGGCGACGGCGCGGCGCCTCAGGGACGCCGCGGAGCCGCGGCGCGTCGACCTCTTCCGCCGCCTCAACCTCGTCCAGGGCGGCACGCAGGCGCTGGTCGCGATGCGCCTCGAGCTGTTCGAGCGCCTCCCGAACCACCCCGACCTCGCGACGGTGGACGACGACCTGCGCCGCCTCTTCGCCGAATGGTTCAACCGCGGCTTCCTCGTCCTGCGGGAGATCGACTGGCACACGTCGGCGGCGATCCTCGAGAAGATCATCCGCTACGAGGCCGTCCACGCCATCAAGGACTGGGAGGACCTCAGGAGCCGGATCGACGTTCCGGACCGCAAGCTGTTCGGCTTCTTCCATCCGCGCCTCGGGGACGAGCCGCTGATCTTCGTGGAGGTGGCGCTGACCGCCGCCATCCCGTCCGCCATCGGCCCGATCCTCGAGAAGGGGCGCGAGCCCATCGACCCGCGGGAGGCGACGACCGCCGTCTTCTACTCCATCTCCAACTGCCAGGAGGGGCTGCGCGGCATCTCCTTCGGCGCCTTCCTCATCAAGCAGGTGGCGGAGGACCTCGCGCGCACCTTCCCGAACCTCAAGACCTTCGTGACGCTGTCCCCGATGCCTGGCTTCCGCGCGTGGCTTTCCGAGGAGGCCGCGCGGGCCGAGAGCGCCGTCGACGAGGCGACGCGCGCTCTCCTGCCGAGGCTCGATGCGCCCGGCGCGCTCGCCGACGCGGCGCTCGCGAAGGACGCCGAGGCCGCGCTCATGCCGCTCGCTGCGCACTATCTCACCGCCGCCCGCGACGGGAAGGGACGCCTCGTCGACCCCGTCGCCCGGTTCCACCTCGGCAACGGCGCGCGGCTCGAGCAGATCGACTTCGCCGCCGACACCTCCGCGCGCGGGCTCTCGAACGCCTACGGGATGATGGTGAACTACCGATACGTCCTCGCCGAGGTGGAGAGGAACCACGAGGCGTTCGTCAACGAGGGGAAGGTGGCGGCGGTGCCCGCGGTTTCCCGCCTCGCGCGCTCGGTGAAGGTGGCGGCGAGGGAGGGCGCCGGCGCGCCGCCCGCACTTCCCGCACCCGCCGACGGCGGGAGCGAGCGCGGCTGACCCGCCGTCAGCGCCTGCCGCGCGGCCGCGAGATCATGACGAGGATCGATGTCACCACGGCGGCCGGCACCATGTCCGAGGCGCGCGTCGCCCAGCTGCGGCGCGGCTCCGGCGCGCGCGGCGCCGGCGCGGGCGCGTCCGGCCACTCGGGCGCCGGCGCCCTTGCGCGCTCCCGCGACCAGGCCGCAGACGCACGCCAGGGGAGCGGCGGCGCAGCGAAGCCTCCCGCAAGGCCTCCCGGCGCGTGGGCGGGGACGGGCGGCACCTGCGGGGCGGTGCCGGCCGCGTCTTCCGTCGCGAGCACCGGCGCGCGGGCGGGCGGGACCGCCTCCTCGCCGTCCGGGTCCGCCACGGGCGCGGGCTCCGGCGGGAACGCGAGCGTGCGCCTGTCGGCGTTCTCGGCGGCCGCGAGGCGGTGGTCCTCCAGAACGACGAGAACGCCGTAGCCGGCCTTGGCCGCCACGTCGAGGATCGCGAAGAGTGCCGCGTCGCCGGTCGTGCCGTAGATCTCCGCGCCGACGGGGCCGAAGAGGAACACCACGGGATAGGCGGCCCACAGCACGGTGAGGATCGAGAGGTGCCGCCGGTAGGCCTCGGCGCGGAACGGATGCCCCTCCTCCGCGCTCGCCCGCACAGGCCCCCACATCAGCGCGAGCACCACGAGAAAGCACGCCGTCGCGACGAGGAACCAGGCGGCGGCGGTGGTCGGCTCGCCCGCAGCGGCCACCATGCCCGTCAGGATCATGGCGACGTCCGCGAACACCACGGCGAGCGCCAGCGTCCAGAGATTCCGCCCGAGCGGCGCCGCGGTCACGAGGAGACCGAGGAGAAGGAGCGGCGTCGTGATGGACCAGGCGATGAAGCGGGCGTAGGGGAAGCCGACCCCGTCGCCGTCGACGTCGAAGACGCCGAGGCCCGTCGCGAGCAGGATGTAGGCGATGGCGCCGACGAGGGGCACGGTTGCATGGATCGCCGTCTTCGCGGCCTGGCGGTTGTTGGTCGCCCCCCCGAGAAAGGCGATGACGACGGCGCCGACGCCGAGCGCGAGGGCACCCAGACCGAACACGAGCTCCACGGACATCGCCCCTCTCCCCTCACCTGTTTCCCGCACGGTGAATGCGGGAGGCGGCGCCTCGGTTCGCGCCGGTCTTGCGTTGCGGGCCGCGCGAGCGCACAAGGGCGCTCATCCAGGCTTCACGGCTGCGGCTTTCCGGGCGCGTTCGGTTGAGCGCCGCCGCGCGATCGGCTACCCCGCGCCCGAACGGAGGATCTTATGGCGAAGACGAAGGCGAACCGGCCGAAGGCGCGGCTGCCGCGCGGGTTTGCCGACCGCTCGCCGGCAGAGATCCGCCGCGTTGCGGAGATGACGGAGACGATCCGCAGGGTTTACGAGCGCTGGGGCTTCGAGCCGGTCGAGACGCCGCTGATCGAGTACGCCGACGCGCTGGGCAAGTTTCTGCCGGACGAGGACAGGCCGAACGAGGGCGTCTTCGCCTTCCAGGACGACGACGAGCAGTGGCTGTCCTTGCGCTACGACCTGACGGCCCCCCTCGCCCGCATGGTCGCCGAGAATTTCGACCGCCTGCCGAAGCCGTACAAGTCGTACCGCGCCGGGTGGGTGTTCCGGAACGAGAAGCCCGGGCCGGGGCGGTTCCGGCAGTTCATGCAGTTCGACGCCGACATCGTGGGGGCTGCGTCTCCGCTGGCGGACGCGGAGATCTGCATGATGGCGGCGGACACCATGGAGGCGCTCGGGTTCGCACCGGGCGAGTACGCCATCCGCGTCAACTCCCGCCGCGTGCTCGACGGCGTCCTCGACGAGATCGGACTTCCCGCCGGCGACCCTCGCCGCCTCACGGTGCTGCGCGCCATCGACAAGGCCGACAAGTTCCCGATCGGCGAGATCGCGAAGCTTCTCGGGGCGGGCCGCGAGGACGAGAGCGGCGACTTCACGAAGGGCGCCGGGCTCGACCCTGCGCAGACGGCGGTCGTCCTCTCTCTCATCGAGTCGGACGCCCCGAGCCGCATCACCGACGACCTCGCCGAGATCGGGGAGCATGCAGCCGCGGCCGGCTACGACACCGTCCGCGTGGATCCTTCGGTGGTCCGCGGCCTCGAATACTACACCGGCGCGGTCTTCGAGGCCGAGCTCCTGTTCGAGACCACCGACGACACCGGCCGTCCCGTCCGCTTCGGCTCCGTCGGCGGCGGGGGGCGCTACGACGGCCTCGTCGGGCGCTTCCGCGGCGAGGACGTGCCCGCCACCGGCTTCTCCGTCGGCGTCTCCCGCCTCGCCGCCGCCCTCGCCGCGCGCGAGAAGGCCGGCGCCGAGCCAGGTCCCGTCATCGTCACCGTCATGGACCGGGATGCCCTCCCCGCCTACCAGGAGATGACCGCGAAGCTGCGCGCGGCGCTCAACGCCGACGGCGCCGTCGTGCCGGTGGAGATGTACGTGGGCGACTCGGGCTTCCGCGCGCAGATGAAGTACGCAGACCGCCGCAACGCCCCCTGCGTCGTCATCCAGGGCGCCGACGAGCGGGCCGCCGGCAAGGTCCAGATCAAGGACCTCGCCGCCGGCAAGGCCGCCAGCGAGGAGATCGGCAACCGCGAGGAATGGATCGCCGCCCGCCCCGCGCAGCGCGAGGTGGACGCCGACATCGAGGCCATCGCCGCCGCAGTGCGCGAGATCCTGAACGCGCGCCCGTGAACGCCGTCTCCGTGAACCCATGACCGACACCCTTGCAGCCGCCCGCCTGATGGCGGTGCTGGAGGAGGCCGGCGAGGCGACCGTCCTTCCCGCGCTCCTCCAGCCCGCCGACCTCTTCGTCGAGCTCGCCGGAGAGGAGTTCCGCAAGCGCCTCTTCATCACGGAGGGCGCAGAGGGCGAATCCTGGTGCCTGCGCCCCGACTTCACGATCCCGGTCTGCCTCGAGCACCTGAAGAGCGGGCGCGAGACACCGCTCGCCTACACCTATCGCGGCAAGATCTTCCGCAAGCGCCGCGCCGTGGGCGACCCCGAGTTCGAGCAGGCCGGCACCGAATGGCTCGGCCACGCCGACCGCATGGAGACCGACGCGCGCCTCTACGCCCTCGCCGGCCGCTGCGCCGCCGCGGTGGGGCTCGCCCCGTCGGTGCGCGTCGGCGATGCCGACGTGTTCGGCGCGGTCGTGGAGGCGGTCGGCCTCTCCCCCTCCTGGCGCTCGCGCCTCGTGACGGCCTTCGGCGACGAGGTGCGCCTCTCCGCCACGCTCGCCCGCCTCGCCCGGCGCGGCACAGGCGACGGGATCGCAGCGCGCCTCGCCCCGGCTCTTTCCCGCCTCGACATCGGCGACGCCCGCGCCGTCGTGCGCGCCGTCGTCGGCGCCTCCGACCGCGCCATCCTCGGCGGGCGCACGGCGGACGACATTGCCGAGCGCATCCTCGAGGAGGCCGGCAACGGCGCCGACCCCGCCGCGGAGAGCGTCCTGTCGCGCTACCTCGCCCTCGCCGCGCCGCTCGACCGCGCCGCAGACACGCTCGCCGCCTTCGCCCGCGACGAGGGGCTCTCGCTCGGCCCGATCCTCGAAGGCTTCGCTGCCCGCTCGGCCGCCCTCGCGGCGCTCGGCGTCGACCTCTCGACCATCGCCTTCGAGGCCGCCTTCGGCCGCCGCATCGGCTACTACACGGGCTTCGTGTTCGAGATGACCGATCCCGCCAGGCCGGACGCGGAGGTGATCGCCGGCGGGCGCTACGACCGCCTCGTCTCCCTCCTCGACCCGTCCCGCACGCTCCCCGCCATCGGCTTCTCGGTGTGGATCGACCGCCTCCCGGAGGCTCCATGACGGCCCTCGTTCTCGCAGTCCCCTCGAAGGGCCGCCTCCAGGAGGATGCGCTCGACTTCCTCACCCGCTCCGGCCTCAAGGTGGAGAGGGCCAGAGGCGGGCGGGACTATCGCGGCCGCATCTCCGGCCTCCGCGGCGTGGAGGTCGCGTTCCTGTCGGCGTCAGAGATCGCGCGCGAGCTCGCCGCGGGCCACGCCCATCTCGGCCTCACGGGGCTCGACCTCGTCCACGAGACGCTGGACGACCCGGCAGAGCGCGCCGCCCGGTTCCACCTCGTGACGGCCCTCGGCTTCGGCCCGGCGGACGTCGTCGTCGCCGTCCCCGACAGGTGGATCGACGTCGAGACCATGGCGGACCTTGCCGACGTCGCCGAGATGCACCGCGCCCGCCACGGCCGGCCGCTGCGCGTCGCGACGAAGTTCGTGAACCTCACGCGCCGCCACTTCGCCGCCGCCGGCGTCGCCGACTACCGGATCGTCGAGAGCCTCGGCGCCACGGAGGGCGCGCCGGCCGCGGGCGCCGCCGATCTCGTCGTCGACATCACCACCACCGGCGCGACGCTCGCGGCGAACCAGCTGCGCATCCTCGCGGACGGCGTCATCCTCCAGTCGGAGGCGCACTTCGTGGCGGCCCGCTCCGCGCCGTGGACGGAGGCGACGCGCGGCCTCGCCGGCACCATCGTGGAGCGGATCGCGGCCGAGATGCGGGCCCGGACCATCCTCGAGGTCCGCGCCGTGGTGCCGGAGCCCGACGCCATCGCAGCCGCCGCCAACGAGCGCTTCGGCGCGGTCGCCCCCTTCGGCGCGCACCATGCCCCGCTCACGCTCCACGTCCCGCGCCGCCGCGCCTCCGAGTGTGCCGCGTGGCTGCGCCAGCGCGGCGCCCTCACCGCCGTCATCTGCCAGGTGGCGGACGTCTACGAGGACAACCCGATGACGGGCGACCTCCTCGCCGCCATCGCCTGAGACGGCGGGCCGGGATCACTCCCTGTCGAGCACCGCGAGGACGGCGTCGGCGGCGCGGCTCGGGCGGAAGGAAGCGGCGAGGGCCGCGGGATCGTAGACAGTCTCGACCCACTCGGCGAAGGTGAGGCCGCGCGCCTCCCCGGTCTCCGCGAAGGCGGCGAGGAAGGCGTCGAGGATGCCGGTCTTCGCGCTCCTCACGTGCCCGTAGCGCCAGGAGAGCTGGCGGAGCGCCTCGGCCGCCGGGCGCCCCTCGACGACGATGAGCCAGAGGGCCGCGCCGAGGCCCGCGCGGTCTGCGCCGGACTTGCAGTGCATGAGGACAGGGCGCTCGAGCGAGGGCAGGAGCGCCATCGCCTCCCGCAGCGTCTCCCTGGAAGGCGTGGCACGGGACTGGAGGACGAGACGGGCGAACCTCAGCCCCTCCCTGCGGCAGGCGTCCTGCTCGAGGGGATCGCCGCCGAAGCCGTCGGCGCGCAGCGAAAGCACCGTGCGCACGCCCGCCCGCCGCGCCCAGGCGATGTCGAAGGGGGCCGGCTGGGACGAGCGCCACAGCCCGTCGCTCACGCGGTGGCGGTTGCGGTAGCCGAGCCGCAGGAACCCGTGGTCCGACAGCATGAGGCTCGCCCAGGCCTCCCGCCGGTCGCGCGCCGTCTCGATGGGGCGGCGCCAGCGCGCCTGCCGCGCCTTGCGCCGCGCGCGCGCCCGCGGAGTCCGCCCCGTGAGGATCGCCCTGACAGACACGATCGCCCTCAGTCCCCCGCCGCGAGGCCGCCCGGAACGCGCATGTCCGAGACCCCGTGGAGCGTCCCGTCCGACCCGACGCGGATCGACTGGGCAGCGCCCATCACGGGCTGCACCCTCACCTGATGCCCCTTCTCCTCGAGGAGGCGGATCGTGTCGTGGCTGATCCCCCGCTCGATCCGGATATGGTCCGGCAGCCACTCGTGGTGAACCCGGGGCAGCGCCGTCGCGGTCGCGATGTCGCGGAAGTGGACCGTGGCGTTGAGGATGATCTGGAGCACCGTCGTGATGATGCGGCTCCCGCCGGGCGAGCCCGTCACGAGGACGACCCGCCCGTCCCGGAGGAGGATGGTCGGCGTCATGGACGAGAGGGGCCGCTTGCCCGGCGCGACGGCGTTCGCCTCCGCCCCCGGCACACCGTACCGGTCCGGCACGCCGGGCGCGGCCGCGAAGTCGGCGAGCTGGTTGTTGAGGAGGATCCCCGTTCCCTCCGCCATGAAGCCGACGCCGAAGGAGAAGTTGAGCGTCGTCGTGTTGGAGACGGCGTTCCCCTCGCCGTCGACGATGGAGAAATGGGTGGTCTCGTCGCTCTCCGCCATGAGAGCCTCGCGGTCGGCGCCGATCTGCGAGGAGGGCGTCGCGCGCGTCATGTCGATGCCTGAGCGCAGCCGCTCGGCGTACTGCGGCGAGACGAGCCGCTCCACAGGAACGTCCACGAAGCCCGGGTCCCCGACGTAGAGCGCGCGGTCGGCGTAGGCCCGGCGCGCGGCCTCCGCCATCATGTGGATCATCTCCGCGCCGTTGACGCCCCAGGTGCCGAAGTGGGCGGGCTCGAGGATGTTCAGCATCTGGACGAGGTGCACGCCGCCGGAGCTCGGCGGCGGCATCGAGACCACATCGTAGCCCTTGAAGGTCCCGCGCACGGGCTCGCGCACCACCGGACGGTAGGCGGCGAGATCGGCGGTCGTCATCCGCCCGCCGCGCGCCGTCACGGCGGCGACGATCGCCTCCGCCGTCGGGCCTTCGTAGAAGCCTGCCGGCCCTTCGGCGGCGATCCTCTCCAGCGAGGCCGCGAGCTCGGGCGCCGTGATGGTGGCGCCCGCGGCGAGGGGCTCGCCGCCCGGATAGAACAGCGCGGCCGCCGCCTCGTCGGCCATGAGCCGGTCGCGCAGGAACGCGGATCGGAGCGCGTTCGCGAGCCCCGGCGAGACGGCGAACCCCTCCCGCGCGAGCCCGACCGCCGGCCGGACGAGCTCTGCGAGGGTGAAGCGGCCCGAGCCGTAGCGCTCGTGGGCGAGCGCGAGACCCGCCACGGTGCCCGGAACGCCGACGGAGAGCCCGGAGCTGCGCGAGAGCCGGGGCGAGACCTCCCCGCCGTCGTCGAGGAACATGTCCCTGTCGGCCGCGGCGGGTGCGGTTTCGCGGTAGTCGATGGCGACGGTCTCGTCCTCGTCGCCCCGCTCCATGTGGACGATCATGAAGCCGCCGCCGCCGAGGTTGCCAGCGCGCGGCATCGTGACCGCGAGCGCGAAGCCGACGGCGACCGCGGCGTCGACGGCGTTGCCGCCCGCCCTCAGGACCTCGAGGCCGACGCGGCTCGCCTCAGCCTCCTGCGTGACGACCATGTGCCGCGCCGCCTGGGCGGGATGGAAGCGGGACATGGGGTCGAGCTCGGCGGCGCTCGCGACCGGCGGAGCCAGCGCCAGCACCGCCGCGATGGCGAGCGTGGCCCCCCGGCAGGCACGGCGGGTCGGCGAACGGCGCGGTTCATCCATGGCTGAAGCTCTCCCTGTGGCGGCGTGTGGCCGGAACGGCGGCACCGATCTATAAGATGAGGTGGCGCCTTCCGACAGGCGGCGGCAGGGACCTGTCCCCGCTGCCCCCGCGCCGCCTGTCGAAAAAAGCGCGCGTGAGGAAGGGGCGGGAAGAACGCGACATGTCCGACTGGGCGATGCACCGCATGGCGCTCGAGCGCGTGCCGTTCGCGCTGGTGATCACGAATCCCAACATCGAGGACAACCCCATCGTCTTCGTGAACCACGCATTCTCGCGGCTGACGGGCTACGCGCCCGAGGTCGCCATCGGCCGCAACTGCCGCTTCCTCCAGGGCGAGGACACCGATCCCGAAGCCATCGAGACGCTCCGCCGCGGGCTCTCGAGCCGCGAGGAGTTCGCCATCGAGCTCCTCAACTACAAGGCCGACGGGCAGCCTTTCCTCAACCGCATCTACATCTCGCCCCTCGCCGACGAGGACGGCGGTATCGCCTACTTCGTGGGGATCCAACGGGCGGCCGGAAGCGCCGACGGGACGACGCTCCTCGCCGACGGCGCCGACGAGGCGCTGCGGGAGATCCACCACCGCGTGAAGAACCACCTGTCCATGATCGTCTCGATGATCCGCATGCAGGCGCGGGCGGACCAGGTGACGTCGGCCGAGACCTACGCGACGCTCGCAAGGCGGATCGAGGCGCTCCAGCTCCTCTACGCCGAGATGACGACGGGCGGGACGGAGAAGGCGAGCGACCGCGACATCCAGCTCGGCGCCTACGTGTCGCGCATCGCCTCGGCGGTCTCCTACCTCGACGGGCGGGAGAGCGTGCGCCTCAACCTCGACCTCGGCAACCTCACGGCCTCCATCGACACCGCGGCGCAGGTCGGCCTCATCGTGTCGGAGATCCTCACCAACGCCTACCAGCACGCCTTCGACGGGCGCGCCGTGGGGCTTTTCGAGGTGCGGCTCATCGAGCTGTCGGACGGGACAGCGCGCCTTTCCATCACCGACGACGGCATCGGCCTGCCGGAGGATTCGCGCTGGCCGGACGGCGGCAACCTCGGAGGGCGGATCGTGCGCTCGCTGGTCACGGGGCTCGACGCGGAGCTGCGTGTGACCGGCGGCCCCCGCGGCGCCTCCATCGTGATCGACATTCCGCGCGAGCGCCTCGCCGGCGGCAGGGCGATGCGCGAGCGCGCCGCCGCCCCCCGCCGCGAGGAGGGCGCGGAAGGCCGCATCGCCGCGCGCTGAACGCCTCCCCGCATCGGCACGCCAGGCCGGGGCGCGTCAGGCCGGTGCCCACGATGATGCCGTGGCGCCGCGTCTCGAGAGGGGTGCGGGACGGCACCCGACGCGCCGGACCGGCAGTCAGTCGCGGCGCCCGCAGACCGTGTCGGCGATGATGCGCACCACGAGGTCCGGCGCCTCCATGTGCGGCATGTGGCCGACGGCGGGGAGGAGATGGCGCGCGAAGACCGCCGGCGCCTCGATCGCCTGCCGCACGGGAAGCACCGCGTCCTCGAGACCCCAGACGAGGCTGACGGGAAAGTGCGCCTCGGCGAGCGCGTCGAGGGGAAGCGTCCCCTGCCCGTCCCCCTTCGCAAGCACCTCGACGATCGCCGCGAAGGAGCGGCGGAGGCGCTCGTCCCCGCGCTGCTCGGCGACGAGGCGGGGCAGCGCCTTCGGCATCTCGGCGCCGGGTGCCAGGAACGCGGTCAGCACCTCGCGGATCTCTGGCAGCTCCGTCATGTGCGCGTAGCGGCGCAGGAGGGTAACGTTCATCTCCGGCCCGAAGCCGCCGGGCGCGAGGAGGACGAGGCGCTCCACGAGGTCCGGCCGCAGGAGGCCGACGATCCCCGCGACGGCGCCCCCCATGGAATGGCCGACGAGGGTCGCCCGGCGGATCCCCATGGCGTCGAGGCTCTGCGCCAGCGCCTCCGCGCACGCCCGCGCGTCCGGCGTCACCGGCCAGTCCACCGCCTCGCCGTGCCCCGGAAGGTCCACCGCCACGGTGCGGCGCAGGCGCGTGAGCTCCCCGACGATCCCGTTCCACGCGAGACGGTCGCCGCCGAAGCCGTGGACGAGGACGATCGGCGGCGAGCGCCGTCCCCTGGCCTTGTGGGGGAGCGGGACGAGGGCGTCGGACATCGTGATCTCCGGGTGGCGGGGCGGCCGGTTAACGGAGCGTCAACCGCGTCCGCTTACGATTCGTCAACCACTTCGGGAGGCAGAGCATGAAGATGACGTCGCTCCTCGGCATCGCCCTCGCCGTTGCCGCGCTGGTCTCGCTGGCGGGGCCGGCCCACGGCGGGGCCGTGGAGATCGTCGACCCGCGCACTGGCGAGCGGATCCTCTATCGCCCCTCGTTCGCCCCGCCACAGGCCGAGGCGCCGCGTCCGCAATATCGCTTCTTCGACACGGAAACGAAGAAGTTCGTGACCTACCAGGCCTCGCGCCAGGAGATGCGCGAGCGGCACCGCATGAAGTTCGCCCGGGCTGTCGTGCGGTTCGTGTCGACGGAGCCGGCGGGAACCATCGTCGTCGACACGAAGGCGCGCTATCTCTACTTCCTGAACGGTGACGGAACGGCGATCCGCTACGGGATCGGCGTCGGCCGCGAGGGTTTTACATGGTCCGGCGTCGAGCGCGTGACGCGCAAGGCCGAATGGCCAGACTGGACGCCGCCGGCGGAGATGCGCGAGCGCGAGCCCTGGCTTCCGGAGTGGATGCCCGGCGGCCCCGAGAACCCCATGGGCGCCCGCGCGCTCTACCTCGGCTCGACGCTCTACCGCATCCACGGCACCCACCAGGACGAGAGCATCGGCTACGCCGTCTCCTCGGGCTGCATCCGCATGCTGAACGAGGACGTGATCGACCTTCACGACCGCGTGAGGATCGGCGCAGAGGTGATCGTCCTCGGACCCGAGTCCGACAGGAGCGGCCTGATGGCGGCCCTCAGCCCGTTCTGACGCGACAGCCGCCCCGCCGTCAGGCCCAGATGGCGATGCGCAGCCCGCGGGCGTCAACGTCCGGCGGATCCGGGAAGGGTCGCGCGAGGCCGGCGGCACATCGCCGAGCGATCAGCGCGATGGCCGCCGCGTCGACCACGTCCACGAGGGGAAGGCGCGGCGGGCGTGCGCCGTCGAACCAGCCCGGCGGATAGCCGAGCCGCTCGAGGAGGGCGATCCGCTCGGCGAGCCCCTCGCGCGTCGGAACGCCCTTCACACGCTTGGCCGTCGGCATCGGCGCGTCGCCGTTGAGGCGCCAGAAGGCCACCTCGGCGTGGACCTCGAACACGCGCGACTGGTTCGTCGCGTCGAGGAGGGCGTCGAGCTCGCGCACCTTGGGGAAGAGGTGAAAGCCCTGCCGGCTCACCTTGCGCGGCGGATCGGAGGTGGCGAGCGCGAGGCGGCACGCCTCCTCGTAGGTGGCGGCGTGGACCGCGGCTCGGGAGGGCATCGAGAAGACGGAGGACTGGCGCGGTCCGAGGAGCGGGCGGACCGCCTTCTCCGCCGCCCTCCCCGGCCCCTCGATGCGCTCGGGAAGGCCGATCGGGATGTCCACCGCCACCACGTCGCCCGAGGCGACGAGCGGGGCGAGGGAGGAGGCGAGCACGAGCCGGGGCTCCGCCGGCCCCTCGGCGGACAGGCTCACCACCGCCCAGCCGGCGGCGCACCCGTCGGCGCCGTGGACCCGCGTCATCCGTCGAACCTCACACGAGGCGCATCGCGACGCTGTCGAGCGGTGGGCGGGCGATGACGTCCTGCGCTGCTGCGAGCGCGAGCGCCTCGTGTCCCGACGCCTCGATCACGCCGAGCGTCGCTGCGGCGGCCTCCCGCAGGGCGCCCGCCTCGTCCATCCCGCCGATCCGCGCCGAGAGGAAGATCGCGCCGAAGAGATCGCCCGTCCCGCGCGGCGCCGGATGAACGACGCGGTGCTCCGCGACCACCACGGTTCCGGCATGGACGAGCATCGCCCCGGTCCTGCCCTCGGCTCCTCCGGCGGAGGTGACGACAACGGCCGGCGGGCCGAGCCGCCGCGCCGCCTCCACGGCGGGGCCGCCGCCGGCAAGGTCCCGCAGCTCGTTGGCGTTCGGCGTCGCGACGTCGGCGCGGGTGAGGAGCTCGTCCCGGATCGCGTCCGCGACGGCGTCGGGAACGTAGCGGCCGCGCTCGTCGCCGCAGACGGGATCCACCAGGATGGGGGCGGCCGGGTTCACGGCGCGGACGGCGTCGATGAAGCTTGCCGCCGCCGTCACCTGCTCAGCCGTCGCGAAGTAGCCCGTCAGGACGGCGTCCACCTCGCCAGCGCGCTCCGAGAGCTCGGCGAGCTGCGCGGAAAGATCGGGCATCGCCGTGCGGGTGGAGCGGCCGAGGCCCGGGTGCCAGGGCATGACGACCGTGGGCACGGCCCAGACGGTCGCCCCCCGCCGCTCCAGCGCGAACTGGATCGCACGCAGGCCCACCGCCCCGCGCATGACGAGGGACGAGATGGCCGCCACTGTGCTGCCCGGCATGTGTCCTCCTTGATCTTGCCTCGTGCCGGACAGTAGCAGGGGCGGGTTCGCCCCGCTGTTGCCCCACGGTTCCAATGGTCCGCCTCAGACGCTCGGTCCTCTACGTCCCCGCCGACAACACCCGCGCCCTCGCGAAGGCGCGCGACCTTCCCGCGGACGCCGTCATCGTCGACCTCGAGGACGCCGTCCCGCCCGAGGCGAAGGAGGCCGCGCGGCGCGCGGCGACGGATGCGCGCGGCCTCGGCCGGGAGGCGGCCGTGCGCGTCAACGCCGCCGGCACGCCCTGGCACGACGGCGACGTCGCGGCCGTGCGCGCGGCGGGATGCGCCGCGGTGGTGCTTCCCAAGGTGCGCTCCGCCGGCGAGGTGGAGCGCGTCGCCGAGGCGACGGACGCCGCCGTCTGGCCGATGATCGAGACGGCGGAAGGCGTGCTCGAGGCGCCGGCGATCGCCCGGGCCGCCGCGCGCACGGGGCCGGCGGCGCTCGTTCTGGGGCTCAACGATCTCGCTGCCGAGCTCGGCGCACTGCCGGGCCGGGAGCGCGCGGAGCTCGCCTATGCCATGCAGCGCACCGTGCTCGCCGCAAGGGCCGCCGGCGTGGACGTCCTCGACGGCGTCTTCAACGACATTCGCGACGGCGAGGGGCTCGCCGCGGAGGCCGCAGCCGCCGCCGCCCTCGGGATGACGGGCAAGACGGTGATCCACCCCGCGCAGATCGGACCGGTGAACGCGGCGTTCACGCCGGACGCCCGCGCTGTGGCCGAGGCGCGGCGGATCGTCGAGGCGATGGAAGCCGCAGCGCGGGAGGGCCGGGCCGTCGCGACCCTCGACGGGCGCCTCGTCGAGCGGCTCCACGCCGAGGTGGCGCGCCGCACACTCGCCATCGCGGATGCCGCGGGCGTGACGCCGTGACGGTCGAGGAGGCCGCGCGCGACGCGCTCGTCGTCGTCACCTGGAACATCAACTCCATCCGCGCCAGGATCGAGGCGTTCGCGAAGATGGTGCGGCTCCTCAAGCCCGACGTCGTCCTCCTCCAGGAAACGCGGTGCGAGAACGGCGCCTTTCCGCTGAAACCCGTCCGCAGCCGCGGCTACCGCCACGTGGCGCTCAACGGCCGCGGCGGTCATCACGGCGTCGCGATCCTGTCGAAGCTCCCCCTCCTCGACGTGCGCGTCGACGTGATCGGCGGCATCGACCAGCCCCGCCACGTCTCGGCGGTGGTGGACTTCGGCGGCCCCATCCGCCTCCACTCCCTCTACATCCCCTCCGGCGGCGACGAGCCCGATCCTGAGGTGAACCTCAAGTTCCGCGACAAGCTCGCCTTCGTGGACGGGATGCTCGAGTGGGGACCCGCCGCCGTGGCGGAGGCGGCGCTTCTGACGGGGGACTTCAACATCGCACCCTACGAGAGCGACGTGTGGTCCCACCGCCAGCTCCTCGACGTCGTGAGCCACACCCCGGCGGAGACGGAGCGGCTCGAGCGGGTGCGTGCCTCGCAGGGCTGGATCGATTCGGTGCGCCGCGACAGGCCGGAGCCCGAGCCCGTCTTCACCTGGTGGAGCTACCGCAACAGGACGTGGCCGGGCTCGAACCGCGGCCGCCGGCTCGACCACATCTGGTCCTCCCCGAGCCTCGCCGACCGCGTGCGCACAGACGTCCTCGTCGAGGCGCGCGGCTGGGAGAAGGCCTCGGACCACGTGCCGCTGGTGGCCCGCATCTCGCGGTGAGCGGGCGGCGCCGCCGCCGGGAACGTGAGGACGCTGCCCGAAGGCGAGACGCCGGGCCGCGGATGACAGTCAGGGGTCCCGAGGCCGCAGTCATCGCGCCTCGTGCCTCGCGCGCGCCGGCAGCCTCCTCCGGCGAACGGGTGAGCGGTGCCGCTTCAGCGCGTGTAGCCGAGGTCGCTGAGGACCACGGGAAGCAGCCTGTGCGCCTCGCTCCCCGTCATGCCCGGGCGGATGAGCGGATGGTAGAGGACGTTCATCAGCGCCTCGTCGAACTTCGTGAAGTGGGCGTGGCGCGACGTGTCGTTGAAGACGCTCTCGGCAAGGCCGTCGTCGTCGTTCATGGGGCCGAGGCCCTGGAGCACTTCCTCGACGAGGCAGCGCGCGAACAGGAAGTCGTCGTCCGCCACGATGACGGCCGTGGAGCGGCGGATGCGCCCCGCCTGGGTCGACACGCCGACGAGGCAGCGCGCGTTCATGGCGAGGGCGTCGGCCTTCAGCTCCGCGGCGACGGCGTTGGCGAACATCGCCTCCGGCACCAGGAGGACGCGGAAGTTGGCCGCCGCCGGGTCGTCCACCACCTTCGTGTCGAGATTGCGGATGCGGCGGGGCAGATTCTCCAGGAACGCCCGCGCGTCCGCGTCCCTCATGCCTCCGGTGTAGTCCACGACGTGGAAGCGGACGGGGCCGACGTAGCGCTTCACCCTGTGGGCATCGACGTGGTCGCCGTATTCGAGGCCGAACACCGTCCTGAAGAAGGCGTGCGTCAGCCTGTCCGGATCCACGTCGTGGCCGGCGCCACGCTGCTGGCCGCTCGCGAGCGCTGTCCCGGCCGCAGCGGCCACGAGTATCAGGATGACCAGAACCCTGTGCATGACGACTCACTCCCGCCCTTCGCGGTGATAATCTCGCAAGGAAGCCGCGCGTGACAACCGTTCCCGCGCGGCGAAAGTAACCATTGGTTAACCAGTCGGGGCCGAGGCGGGCATGACGGCGGACGGGGACGGTCTCCTGGCGGGGCCCGACGGGCGGCCGCGCTGCCACTGGCACGGCGGCCACGCCGACTACGTCGCCTATCACGACGGCGAGTGGGGCCGGCCGATGGCCGACGACAGGCGCCTGTTCGAGAAGCTCGTCCTGGAGGGTTTCCAGTCGGGCCTCTCCTGGCTGACGATCCTGAGGAAGCGTGCGGCGTTTCGCTGCGCCTTCGCGGGCTTCGACATCGCCGCGGTGGCCCGGTTCGGCGAGGCCGACGTGGCCCGCCTTCTCGCTGACGCTTCGATCGTGCGCCACAGGGGCAAGATCGAGGCGGCGATCGCGAACGCGCGCGCCGCCGAGCGGCTCGTCGAGGCGGAGGGCTCGCTCGCCCGCTTTCTCTGGTCCTTCGAGCCGCCGCCCTCACCCGCGCCGCGGGACCTTGCGGCGCTGGCGGCGCTCTCGGTCCGGCCCGAGGCGGCGGCCGCGGCGAAGGCGCTGAAGGCGCGCGGCTTCCGCTTCGTGGGGCCGACGACGATGACGGCCCTCTTCCAGGCGGCGGGGATCGTGAACGACCACCTCGCGGGGTGCACGATCCGCGCCGAGGTGGAGGCGGCGCGGGAGGCCTTCGTGCGGCCGGCGTGACCGGCGAAGCCCCTGTCGGCCCTTCAGTCCTCGGCGAGCTGGAGGGTGTGGAAGCGCGCGTAGAGGCCGCCTGCGGCGACGAGCTCGGCGTGGGTGCCCACCTCCGCGACGCGCCCGGCGTCGAGGACGACGATGCGCTCGGCCGCCCGCACAGTGGACAGGCGATGGGCGATGACGAGCGTGGTGCGCCCCTTCGAGAGACGGGAGAGGGCCGCCTTCACAGCAGCCTCCGATTCGGCGTCGAGGGCGCTCGTCGCCTCGTCGAGGAGGAGGATCGGGGCGTCCTTCAGGAACGCCCGCGCCAGCGCGATCCTCTGCCGCTCGCCGCCGGAGAAGTTGCCGCCGCGGTCGCCGACGGGCGCGTCGTAGCCGAGCGGGTGGCGCGACACGAAGTCGTGGGCGCCGGCGAGGCGTGCGGCGTCCTCGATCGCCTCCCGCGGGGCGCCCGGCCGCCCGAGGGCGATGTTCGCCGCCACGGTGTCGTTGAAGAGGAGAACCTCCTGCGAGACGACGGCGATCCGCTCCCTCAGGGAGGCGAGGGTCAGCGCGGCGACGTCTGTCCCGCCGACGAGGATGCGCCCGCCTGTCGGGTCGTAGAGCCGCGGGATGAGGTTGAAGACGGTGGACTTGCCCGCCCCGCTCCGCCCCACGATGGCGGTGGTGACGCCGGCCGGCGCCTCGAAGGTGACGCCGTGGAGCGCGGGGGCCGCCCCGCCGTAGGAGAAGGCGACGTCCTCGAAGCGGACACGGTCGGCGCCGAACGTGGCGGGGACGGCGTCCCTGCGGTCGGCGACCGTCGGCTCCATGTCCACCACGGCATAGTAGCGCGCGAGCGCGGCGAGCCCCTCCTGCACGAGGGCGCCGAGGTTCGCGAGCGCGCGGATGGGCTGGGAGGCGATCAGAAGCGCGCCCAGGAAGCCGGTGAACTCGCCGATGCTGGATTCGCCCGACAGGATGCGCCAGCCGACGACGAGGAGGATCGCCGTCACGGCCGCACCGCCGAGCGCCTCGGTGATCGGCTCGATGCTCCCCTTCTGGAGCTGCGCGCGCAGGCGAAGCGCCCTCAGGCTCTCGAACACGGCGTCCGCCCTGCGGGCGAGGTAGGGCTCGAGCCCGTAGGTCTTCACGGCGCGGGCGGCGCCGAAGGTCTCGGCCGTCAGGCTCGCCATGTCTCCGGTCTGCTCCTGCGTCGAGCGGGAGACGCGGCGAAGGCGCTTGCCGATGCGCGCGACCGGGATCAGCACGAGCGGCAGGATCGCCGCCGCGATGAGGGAGAGCACCCAGTCGAGGTAGATCATCGTCCCGAACAGGGCGAGGATGGTGAGGCCGTCGCGCACGAGAACGGTGACGACGCGGGCGAGCGCGAGGCGGACGTACTGGAGGTCGGTCGTGAAGCGCTGCGTCCAGGCGGCGGGAGTGTCGGTGGAGATCTGCGCGAGATCGGCCGCCACGAGGTGGCGGTAGAGGCGGCGCTGCATGTCGGTCTCCACCGCCGTCACGATGCGCTGGGTGAGGGCGACCTGCGCGAACGAGGACAGGCCCCGCGCCGTCGCGGCGGCGAGGACGAGCCACGGCAGCGTGTGGATCGCCCAGGCGCTTCGCTCCCCGAACGCCTCGAACGCCCAGTTGATGAGGAGCGGGTAGAGACTGGTGGAGGCCGCCGCCACGCCGATGGCGAGGAGGACGAGGACGGCCTCCCCGCGATGCCGCCGGACGTGGTCGCGCCAGAGGCGGCGCATGAGGGGCAGCGCGTCGCCGCGCGCGACCCGGGGTGCGCCCGCATCGGTGGGGCGCGGGCCGCGCACGCCCGGGATGCGTGCCGGCGCGTTCACGCGGCCGAGAGCTCCATGGCGATGCCCTGGCCGACGCCGATGCACATGGTCGCGAGCGCCCGCCTGCCGCGCCCCTCCGCGAGCTCCTTCGCCGCCGTCCCGACGAGGCGGGCGCCGGACATGCCGAGGGGATGGCCGAGGGCGATGGCGCCGCCGTGGGGGTTCACGTGGGCCGCGTCGTCGGGAAGGCCGAGGAGACGCAGGACCGCGAGCGCCTGGCTCGCGAACGCCTCGTTCAGCTCCACGACGTCGAAGTCGGCGATGGTGGTGCCGGTGCGCTCCATGAGCTTTCGCGACGCGGGGGCGGGGCCGATCCCCATGATGCGCGGCGGCACGCCCGCCGTCGCGCATGCGCCCACCCTCGCCATCGGCGCGAGGCCGAAGCGCTCCGCCATCCGCGGCGAGGCGAGGAGGAGCGCCGCCGCCCCGTCGTTGACGCCGGAGGCGTTGCCCGCCGTCACCGTGCCGCCATCGCGGAACGGTGTCGGGAGGCTGCCGAGCTTCTCGAGGCTCGTCTCGCGGGGGTGCTCGTCGGCCTCCACGACCACCGGATCGCCGCGGCGCCGAGGGATCTCGACGGGCACGATCTCGGCGGCGAGGCGCTCCTTCGCGCGGGCCGCCCGCGCCTGCGAGCGCATGGCGAACGCGTCCTGGTCGGCACGGGAGACGCAGAACTCCTCGGCGACGTTCTCGCCGGTCTCGGGCATCGAGTGGGTGTCGTGAAGCTCCTTCATCCTCGGGTGGACGAAGCGCCATCCGATGGTGGTGTCGTAAATCTCGGCGTTGCGGGAGAAGGCCGTGTCCGCCTTCGGCATCACGAAGGGGGCGCGCGACATGGATTCGACGCCGCCCGCGATCACGAGGTCCGCCTCACCCGTCCGGATCATGCGCGCGGCGATGGCGACGGCGTCCATCCCCGAGCCGCACAGGCGGTTCACGGTGGTGCCCGAGACCTCCACCGGGAGGCCCGCGAGGAGGGCGGCCATGCGCGCCACGTTCCTGTTGTCCTCGCCCGCCTGGTTCGCGCAGCCCATGACGACGTCGTCCACGAGGCCGAAGTCGACGGCGGCGTTGCGGGCGAGGAGCGCCTTCAGCGGGATCGCGGCGAGATCGTCCGTGCGCACGGACGACAGGGCGCCGGCGAATCGGCCGATGGGCGTGCGGATGTAGTCGACGATGAAGGCGTCGGTCATGGCGCGTCACTCGCAGGGTGGGTCGGACCGGCGGCGCGCCCTGCCCGCAGCGCCGTGATGCCGCTGGGCGTTGCGTGGCTCTTTCCACGCCCGGGGGATGCCCTGTCCGATTTCGGTTGAAGACTTTTGAAGGTGGTCATAGACTGGGGGATAGGCCAGAGACGCAAGAGGCGTCCGTTCGTGAGGAGGAGACTATGGCTATTCTCCGAATCCTGCAGAGCCGCGGTACGGGCATCCTATCGTTCACCGCAGCCTGCGCCTTCGTGCTCGCCGTGAGCTTCGGCTTGCTCTGAGGGAGGCGAAGCGAACGACGACGCGGGGATCCCGAGGGCATAGAGGATCGCCGTGAGGTCGGTGTGGCGGATCGCGGCGTCGGCCGCCTCCGCAACGGCAGGCTTCGCGCGATAGGCGATCCCGAGCCCCGCCGCCCCGATCATCGCGAGATCGTTGGCCCCGTCGCCGATGGCGACGGCGTCTTCCGGCGAGATCCCGAGGGCGGCGCACTCGGCGAGAAGCCGCTCGCGCTTGGCGTCGGCGCCGAGGATCGGCTCGGCGACGGCGCCCGTCAGCAGGCCGTCCGCCGCGAGAAGGCGGTTGGCGAACGCGACGTCGATGCCGAGCCGGGCCGCAACCGGCTCGGCGAACTGGACGAACCCGCCGGACACGAGGACGGTGCGGATGCCGTGGGCGCGGCAGGTGGCAGCGAGGACCTCGGCGCCGGGCGAGG
>Ga0008837_100598_pt1 | contig 22791 bp, 22 predicted proteins | sample HotLakConsUCCSLE_FD_65500 | JGI IMG/M metagenome (GOLD analysis project Ga0008837, IMG submission 65500) | Hypersaline microbial mat communities from Hot Lake, Washington, USA - Hot Lake Consortium UCC-SLE | ecosystem: Environmental > Aquatic > Non-marine Saline and Alkaline > Hypersaline >...
GTGTAGATCCCCAACCCTCCTGCTGTCGTTGCAGAAGGAAAATAGGTGGCCGGGTTTTACGCCGCCCGAAGCGGGACAATCCCGCCGCTACCGTGGACTAATTTTGCACCGCCGCTCTCACAACACGCCTTCTCCCAAGCCAAGGTTGAGGACGAGCCCGGCGGTCAACAAGAAGATTCCGGAATAGGTCGAAATTCAGCGCGGCCGAGAGCGCCTTCACTCCGGCTTCCGAGTTCACGTTCGGGGTATTGTCCTCGCTGACGAAGGTTCGCCGTAGCCGACGAAGAGATTGTTGAAGTCGATTCCGATGTTCCAGTCCGCCATTTAGGTCGCGCCCAGCGGATAATCGACCACGCCGGCGGCCCTGATCTTTTCGCTCGCGGCCAGAACTTCGTCGTAGTTCTGCGGCACGCTGATGCCGAGGTCCTCGTAGATGTCCTTGCGGTACATCCAGTGCTGCATGTGACGGGTATCGGAACGCTGGTTAGTAAGGCGGTCTTGCACTTGCCTCGATTGCAGCGGCGCTTCCGGTCCCTTTTGCTGATCACCGTCAGCTTGTTAGATGTTGCACCGCAGCTTCCGCATTGCTGCCATTCGTTAAGTCATGCATCAATTTAGGTGGATCAATGGCGACACAGAGGGCCGACGCTCTAACCAACATACCCCAAATGCTAAAATATTTCTGGAATCGAAACCGTTTCTAGCTGGTAAGCCGATGTTGATCCGGCAACAGAAATCGCTGGATCCGGCGGCTCTCGAAGAAAGCCGCACCGCTGGTCAGGCAGTTTTGCCATCACTACGGAATCGTTCTTCGAGATAGGAGACAAGGCGAACCGCGGGAAGAAGGACGATGAGATACATGATTGCTGCCGCGATCAGAGGCGAAGGATTGGCGGTAAGCGCTTGTGCGTCCGTGGCCTGCTTGAGCAGATCCGGCATGGCGACCACGGATGCCAGCGATGTGTCCTTGGCGATGGCCACCGCATTGGACGTATGTGGCGGGATCGCTATTCGAAACGCCTGGGGAAGGATGATCTTCCAGATTATCACCTTAAACGACAGACCGAGCGCTTCCGCAGCCTCTGTTTGGCCCTTGGGTATGGCTTGTATCCCGGCGCGAAACACCTCTGCAGTGAACGACGAGAAGACGAGACCGAGGGCAAGGCATGCCGCGGCGAAGCCATTAAGGCGAACACCCATGAACGGCAGCGCATAGTAGATCAAGACCAGCAAGACCAGAATGGGGATGGCGCGGAACACGTCGATATAGGCAATGGCTATCCAACGAACCCAACGCGGTCCATAGAGGCGGAACAGACAGATCAGAACCCCGGCAATTCCGCCAAGTATAATGATCGTCAATGCCAGCGCGACTGTATTTCCGATCCCCTTCAACAGCATCGGGTATATGCGGAGGATGACCTCCCAGTTCAGGAACGTCTCGGAAAAGCTCATATTGGTCCAGCCTGCCTTACAAGGAATGCGGGCGGAGAGGCAGAACGCCTTCCCGCCCAGGCACCTTTACTGAGCTTGAGGAAGCTCCAGCACCTGAACCGTCGATGTCGCCGGATCAGGGGCGACGCCCAGCCATTTCGTGTGGATCTCGGCCAAGGTTGCATCCCGCTTGATTTGCGTTATCGCCTCGTTGACCCGTTCCAGATGCGGAGAGTTCTTGGGCAGCATGATGCCGAACCGGTCCCCGGTCGCAATCGTCTGGACAATGTTCAGGTCCGGCATTTGCTGGAAGGCGAACTGATAGCCCGCCAGATCACCAATGGCGCCGGCGAGACGACCGCTTCGCACATCGAGCAGAAGGTTCTGCTGGTCGGTATAGCCTTTCACAGACCCAAAGCCGACCTCGACCTGATTTTCCTGCACCCACTTCTCGGCGACGGATGACGAGAGCACACCGACGACCTGATCGCGCATGCCTTCGAGACCCGACACGTCATTGGCCTTGAGCGAGATCAGCGCGAGGTCGCTGTCGTAGTAGCCTTGCGTGAAAGCCTGGTTCTTCAAGCGCTCGTCGGTGATGGTGATGGTGGAGATCGCCATATCGATGCGGCCCGAACTTATCGCAGAGAAAATCGCCTGAAAGCCGAGATCCTGGAATTCGATATCAACACCGAGCCGTTCCCCGATCTCGTTGACGAGATCCACTTCGAAGCCCTCGAACTTGCTGTTCTCATTCTTGAATTCCCAGGGCGGGTTGGTGGGATAGGCCCCCACGACAAATGTTTCGGCCGTAGCACTTGTTCCTGCAAATGCCACTGCGGCTGCTACCAGCATAAAGATGCGTTTCATGACGTCTCCTCCAGTTTTGGTTTTCTATGTAGTATTTTCTTGTCGAGCACCGACCTGTATATCTCCAGTGTTATCTGGATGTGGTCGCGCAGGATCTGCTTGGCTGCTATCTGGTCGCGGTCAATCGCGGCCTGCATGAGTTCGGTGTGATGCTCAAGAGCCAAGGCTTCTCTCAGAAGCTCCAGGGTCTGGCTTGAGTGTTGATTGCCCTTTTCAGGATTGATGGCGCCGGGGTGGAACAACAGCGCCTGATGGTGCCTTTGCAGCTGCTCGAGCGCAGAGGCATGAAACGCCTTGAGCCATGAGGATCTGCCGGCCGACAGAAGGATCATATGAAAGGTGTCGTGGGAATTGATCCAGCTCTCGCGCACTTCGACGCTGTCCGCGCCGATCGGGTGGCTGGTCCGCATCAGGCGATGATGCGCGGCAATAACGTTGCTTTCCCATTCGACGCCGCCAAGCTCGATCGAATCTTCCAGAAGTTTTTCTTCTAGGGCAAGTCGGGCGTCTTCAAGGTCTTCAAGTTCTTCCAACGATACGGGGGCCACACGCCAGCCGCAGTTGGGACTGGCAATGACCAGGCTCTTTTCCTCCAGCCGCGACAAGGCCTCGCGGATCGGCGTCGCGCTGATCCCGTATTCCGCCGAAAGCGCGGCCACCCGCAAGGGCGAGCCCGGGGCATAGGTACCGTTCAGGATTGACCGCCTGAGCAGTTCGACGGCACTGTCACTCTTGGCCTGTAATTTCATACGATCAACCTTATTATATATGATTTTACGTTTCAACTGTAATGGGTGGCGTCGGAATAAGATGCGCAGATCAAGGCGGGCGCCGGGACGAAACTGCTTCGTCGCGAGCTTCGGCGACGATGGGCGGCTCTCCCCGGTCTAGCCGTAGAAATCGGGGGTCTTCCGTAAAATCGGCCATTGCTCGGGTGAATGACCGTAAATCACGAATGTCTCGGTCTCCGCGGCGATGGCCATCAACCGGTCGCCGCTCTTGCGGGCCTGAGCCACATCCTGCGAGCCTGCAAAGCCTTCGGCGATTTCGGCAGGGCGCGAGATTGCATCACCGGTCAACAGCACTGCACCCGTCTCTGGCAGTTCAAGTCTCAACGCCAATTGGCCGGGCGCATGGCCTGGCACAAGAAACACCTGCAGACCCGGCGCCAACTGGATATCGTCGTCTATCAGCAGATAGTCCCGGTCGGGCCAGTCCATGGGGCGGGCGTCGCCCCAATACAGCGGCTTGTCGAGCGCTCGCTCAGCGCGCGCGATGAGAATCGGGCTCTGCGGAAAATCCGCGATCCCTCCGACGTGATCGATGTGGGTATGCGTCATGATCAGGAGATCGATATCTTCCGGCGCCAGTCCAGCCCGCCGAAGTTGCGCTTCCGGAAGATGCTCGGGCGTAAGCTCCAGAACCTCACCGAATTCGAAAAGCCGGTCCTCTTCCGACGCAGCTGCCGTGTCTTCGGCATATTTCCCGGGGAATCCGGTGTCAACCAGAATGCTTTCACCCGCATCCGTGCGGATCAGGAACCCGCAAATTCCGATCACGCGACCGTTGGAGCGGACCCTGAAGAGACCATAGTCGAGGACGTGAAGCTCGATTGGGCGACCTTTCATGCAATTTTCGGCATTCATTCGGCTTTCCTCTTCTTCGTCCCGCAGGGGATGGCTGCGAGCGCCGTCCCCCTCACTCCGGCATGGTCTGTCTTGGCCATGCCGACCGGAGTGGCGTGTGCTCGGACCCATGGTGCAGGACCTTTGCGATGAGGCGACAATACGCGGTTGATTTCATCTGACTTCTCATATCATATACAATTCACGAAATTCAATGCAATATTGAAACTCGATCGGGAAGGGCCCCAAGAGGCCCAGGGGCCGGCACCGGCGGACTTCGCCCGACACACAAGGTGCAGGACCCGTTGCCTGAATGAAACACGGAGAGTAACGACATGAATGAGCGTATTGCGGTCGTAACCGGCGCAGCCGGCGGGATGGGACAGGCCATCGTCGCGGCGTTGTTGAACAGCGAGCTGGTTTGTTATGGGATCGATATCGACACGGCCGGCCTTGAATCCATGGCAACGCGGCTGGGGGACCGGTTTATCGGCCTGACAACCGACCTGACCAGCGTCACCGAAATCGCCGCGGCCTTCGATGCCATCAAGGCGAATCATGGGGGACTGGACGTGCTGGTCAACAACGCCGGCACCTGTCTGATGTCGGATTTCCCGAACATTCCAGCAGAAGAGTTCGAGCTCCAGATGGCGCTCAATTTCACGTCCGCTTTCCATTGCTGCCAACGGGCTGTAGCACTGATGTTGCCGCGCGCAGGCGTGAGAAAGATCGTCAACATATCTTCCAATGGCGCCTACAACTTCGATGTGTTCGATCCCCCGCACTACCGCGCCAGCAAGGCGGCGCTGGACAACCTGACCAAGGATCTTGCCCGACGGTATGCACGGGACAGAATATCCGTGAATTCCATCGCTCCGGCGATGACGGAAACGCCGCTCTTCAAAGTGCTGAGTGAAGAGGTGTTGCAGAAAGCCATTTCGGGGATGCCTCACGGGCGGGCCATGCAGCCTTCTGAGGTGGCCGCATGGGTCAGTTTCCTCGTCTCTGCTTCCGGGGATATATCAAGTGGGAACGTGATCATCCTCAATCAGGGGCGCGATGTTCGCTGAGGGGCGTGCAGTGGCAACGATCCTGTGCTTCAGGCATCCGCCGCTTCACTTCCAGAGCCGTGGCCTCCCTTCGGATGATGCGGACCTTTCATGGACCCTGGGTTCGGGACAAGCCCAGCGCAACCAAACATTTCGATCAAGTCAGGTGAACGATGAAGGTCAAGATCCACACGCTCTTTCAATATCTCCTCGAAACCACCGAGGCTGAGCCCGAGGCCATCGTCGGGTTTTCGCTTTCCCGGTCGCCAAGACTGGGGGATTTTCTCAACGATCTGGATCCCGAGCTTTCCCTCGATTGGAACCAGCGATCGTTTCGCGGCCTTCCGGAGTTGCGCGCGCACATCCTGCGGGAAGCGGGACTGCAACAGGTATGCAGCCTTGACGACGTCCTTGTCACCGCGGGCGCCGCGGAAGCGAACTACCTGGCCATCATGCAATTGCTTGAGCCCGACGACGAGATCGTCGTGGAAACGCCCGGCTGGCCCCAGGCCGCCGTGCTTGCCAGGGCCGTGGGCAGCCGCATCCGCGAGGTTGAGCGCCGCGACGCCGATGGATGGCGTTTTCCGATGGATCAGCTCGCGGATTCGGTGACTGATCGAACAAAGATCATCTTTCTGTCAAACCCCAATAATCCGACAGGGCAGCTTCTGACCTCTGGCGAACTCGGTGATATTGTCGAGATCGCGCGGCGCGCCGGCGCATGGCTGATCGTCGATGAAGTCTATGCCGGACTCGAATGGGAAGGAGAGCGAGCCCCCTCTGTCGCGGGCCTTTATGAGCGGGGGATCACAACCGGCAGCGTTTCCAAGGCGCTGGGGCTGCAGGGCCTGCGGACCGGATGGCTGATCTGCCAGGACAAAGACCTCGTCATGGACGCCGTCATCCTTCGGGAGAACTCCAGCGAAATCATGAATATCATGGGTGAGACGATCGCTGAAATCGCCATGCGTCCGGAGCGCGTCCTGCCCGCGATGAACAGGGCACGCGCCGAAGGACGTGCCAATCTGGAGAAGATTGATGCCTTCGTTCGCGCAGAGCCCAAGCTGTCCTGGGTTCGTCCGCGTGCTGGGCTGATCGGACTGGCCCGGCTGGCCACCGGGATCGACGGGGACGCCTTTGCCGAAAGACTCCTGGCGCCGCCGTACCGCACATTTCTCCTGCCCGGCAGCGCCTATGCGCAGCCTCACCATATTCGACTGGGTGTTGGAGGCGGAGAGGAAGTCAACCTGGACAAAGGATTGGCGCGCATTGCAGACTTGCTGTCCGAGCTTGATTAAGGAAGTCGCCCCCAAGCCGCTTACACCAGGGGCGTAGCCTCGCATGTAGACGCGAGCGTGCGGTAGAAGACCAAAATCCGCCCAATCAGAACCTGCGTACGGAGCAAACCAACGGCAGCATTCGGGCGCTGGGCCTGGGCTGGGGAACGGTTGACATGAGGGCGCAACGCGGAAACGATTTCCGCTTCGGGGCGTCAATACCGGCGCGATCTTGCCGAGGCAGCCGAGGGAGCAACAGAGGCTCACCTTGGTCGTGCGTCGCGAGAAGAAGCAACGTGGATGATTTCGTTTTCGTTCCGTTCGCAACGAACCCATCCCGACGCTGCCACGGTCGACTTTGCCTGTGGCTCTCCCTATTGGTCCAGTGGATGCATCGGCCGCGGCACGTTTTGGTAGTTGAGCGCGGCATAGTTCAATGTGCACAGTGCACCGCTGTCGCAGACGACGATGCGGCCCGCGATCGGGGCGAATGACGCGCGGAAATGCTGCATCGACTTCAGGGCGATGACGCGCTGGGCGTGCGGGTCGATGCCGAAGGTCGCGAGCTGGCTCAGGTCAAGCATCTGGTGGGCGATGCTGACGATCAGGATGTCGATGCCCCCCACGCGCAGCACGGCAGTCACGCCGAAGCTGCGCGTCTGCCCGCCCAGGATCAGGCCGGTGCCGACGAAGACCCCTTCGCCGCGCCACAAGACGGTGCCGGTCACCGAGAGGGGGCCGCCGCCGAATTCCGGGGCGGTGCGTCCTCCCAGTTCGAGCGAGACAGTCTCGCCGACCTCGCTCTTCTGCAACCGGCCGGCGGCTTCGGGGTCGATCATCGGGCCGAAGCAGGCGTCCGCGACATTGGCCGCGAGCATGGCGCCGAGCAGCGCGGTGGAATCGCCATAGGCGCCGGAGCCGGGATTGTCGGCGTAATCGGCAATCACCAGCGGGCCGGCGCCGGGCTTCCAGGTCGCAGCCATCGCGGCGGCTTCGTCCACGTCGAGGTAGCTGTTGAGCGTTTCGTTGCGGCGGTTCCAGATGTCGTCGGCGATCTCCTCGGCGATTGCCTGCGCGCCGGCGAGGCCCGTCTCGGAGGTGACGAGCACGGTCGGTCCGACCTCGGCGATGTCGGCGCAGGGAAAGGCACCGTTGATGCTGACGGCGTAGACGCCCTTGCGCGCCTCGAAGGCGCGGCCAAGGGCATGGCGGTCGATCATCGCGCCGATGTCGGTGCGTCCGCCATTGGCCTCCTCCAGCATCGGACGATGGGCCCGCAGGGTGACGGGACGGATTTCCCCGCTGACCGCCCGCTGGAGCAATTCGGCCGTGCGGCGGCCCGTGGCGCGGAGATCGACATGCGGATAGGTGGTGAAGGACACCAGGATCTGCGCCAGGTCGCACATGAGGGCGGTGACATTGGCATGCGGGTCGAGCGTGACGGCGATGGGCAGGGCGGGGCCGGTGACGGCGCGCAGCCTTCGCAGGATCTCGCCTTCGCCGTCATCATGGGACGCGGTGACCATCGCGCCGTGCATCATCAGCACGATGCCGTCCCAACCTCCTTCCGCGGCGGCCTTCATGAGCGGGGCTGTAAGCTCGTCGAAGGCTGCGTTGGTGACCCGCCCGCCAGGCCCCGCGGCCGCGCTGATGGTGTGGGTGATGTCCCAGCCGTAGAGCCTGCCGATGTCGCAGACGCCCGCCAGTTCGGAGTTGGCGTCGCCGCGCGCGGCCATTGCCGCGGGACCGTCGAGCAGGAACCGGTCCCGGAAATTCTGAATGTCGGTGGGGTGGATGTTGAAGGTGTTGGTCTCGTGTGAAATTTCGGCGGTCAGGATGCGATAGGTCATGTCTGTTCTTTCAGAGAGGATGATGGCAGGCGACCGGGTGGCCCGCGCGCGCGGAAAATTCGGGTGTCTCGACGCGGCAGATCGCGGTGGCGTGCGGGCAGCGATCCGCGAAAGCGCAGCCGGACGGCAGGTTGAAGGGGCTCGGCACTTCCCCCTCCAGCGGCGTGATGATGCGGCGCTGCTTCGGGTCTGGCGCAAAGGTGCTGTCCATCAGGGTCGCCGTGTAAGGGTGGCGCACCGGCGTCTCGGTGTCCGGCAGCGCCTCGACCACGCGCCCCAGATACATCACCAGGATCTCGTCGCAGAAATAGCGCACCAGGCTCAGGTCGTGGCTGATGAACAGGTAGGTGAGGTTCAGGTCGTTGCGCAACTGTTCCAGGAGGCTGATGATCTGCGCCTGCACCGAGACATCGAGCGACGCCGTGGGTTCATCGAGCACCAGCAGCGACGGACGCAGCGCCAGCGCACGGGCGATGCCGACGCGCTGCTTCTGACCGCCGGAAATCTGGTGGGGAAAGCTGGACGCCAGTTGCGGGCTCAGTCCCACCATAGTCAGCAGAGCGGCGATTTCATCGTCCTCGGCACGGTCCGGCTTGCGGCCCTGCACGACAAACGGCTCCATCACAGCGCGCCCCACGGTGTAGCGCGGGTCGATCGCCGAATAGGGATCCTGGAACACCATCTGCATGCGGGCGCGCAGATGGCGCATCTCGGCGGCCGATTTTGCCAGCAGATCCTCGCCGTCGAAGCGCAGGACGCCGGCGCTGGGCTCGATCAGCCGCAGGATCAACCGGGCCAGCGTGGACTTGCCGCATCCGCTTTCGCCCACCACGCCGACAACGCGGCCTCTCGGCAGATCGAAGGACACGTCGTTGACCGCGTGCATCATCCGGGTCTTGCGGAACGGGCCGCCCGAACTGCCGAACCGCTTGGACAGGTCGCGCACTTCAAGCAAGGCCGTCATGGCATGTCTCCGGCAAAATGGCAGGCGGCGGCGCTGTCGCCGTGAAGCATGAATGCCGGCCGGTCTGTCGTGCAGATGTCCCGGGCGCGGTCGCATCTGGGATGAAAGGGGCAGCCCTTGGGATAGTTGACCACGGTGGGGACCGTGCCGGGAATCCCGGTCAGATGCTGGTCGGAGCCGAGCCCCTTCGGGATGCATCCGATTAGCGCCTGGGTATAGGGATGCTGCGGGGCGTCGAATATCGCTCCCACCGTACCGTGCTCGATCGCCCGTCCGGCATACATGACGACGACCTTGGCGCAGGTCTGCGCGACAACGCTCATGTCGTGGGTGATGAGGATGAGCGACAGGCCGCGCTCCTTCACCAGATCGTCGAGCAGGCGGATGATCTGCGCCTGCACGGTTACATCGAGCGCGGTGGTCGGTTCGTCGGCGACCAGGAGGTCCGGGTCGGCGGCGAGCGCCATGGCAATGACGATGCGTTGCTTCATGCCGCCCGACATCTGGTGCGGGTAGCGCTCGCAGATCAGCGCCGGCTCCGGAATTCTGAGCGTCCCCAGGATGTCAACGGTGCGGGCGCGGGCCTCCGATTTGGTCATGCCAAGATGCAGCATGGCCACGGCGTCGACCTAATTCGAAAGGACTGATTTGGCCAACGCCGCGTTTGCCTATGGCGCGAGCGAAGATGAGCGCGTAGCCGTACATTACAACGGTTCGAAAGACGATCTCGAGGAGGAACAGAAGCCCCAGCTCGTCACCGAGGAAAATGCGGTGCCAGTCAAATGGCTGAATGGATTGGGCAGCTTCCATGCCTTGTCTCCCGAAAGTGTTTTGAGCGCTCATTAAGACGGTAGGAGTACGCCAATTCAGCGTACTCTTGTTCGGCGAGAGCGCCGCACAGCCACTGCTGCGGGGTAAGAACGCCACTCTAAAAGTTCAGGATAGCACTGAAGCGGGAGAGCTTGAAGCTGCTGATCGGAGACCATCCGCCGCCCACGAGCGCAATCACGGTTTGCCTGTCGATGAAACGCTGGTGGCCGTGGTGATGGCAACGGGTGCAACGCAGGCCGAACTCGCCGAAGCATTCGCGTGGTCCAACAACGATGAAGCCCTAATCAACGAGGGCCGACCTCTGCCGACCGGCAGAGTTGCCGCTCTGGTCGCTCTTTTGAACTCGGATGAAGAGGAACCATGATAGGCAAGGCGGCCCTCCTGCCTTCAGCTGTTGCTCTGGCGATGACGACGTGAAAACACGAACGTTGGAGGCAGGGATGGGGCCTGCGTCGCACCTTTTCCGCGTCGACCATCTGATCAGGCCCACCAGGTTCTGGCCTCCCGCGGAGGCTGATCCTCTGCGAGACTGATCGAGCTGAAAATTCGTTCGCCAGCCACACGACGAAGAGGCAGCCCGGACCGTGGTCAGCCTGTGATCGGATCGCGCAAGCATGCCGCATTGTGTGCAGCGGATATACAACGGTTCGGGCCGCCATTGCGTCCAGGAGCGGATCGAAACAGGTGAAATGCGCGCAAATTGCCCGGGGCGGTTTTCTTTGGAACATCACGTCGTCGCGCCGGTTGGTAGGCCATAATGCTCAAAACTGGAGGAAAGCTGATGAAGATCCGGGATATCATGACACCCGACGTGGTTTTGGTGAACCCAAATACCGCAGTCCGCAACGTCGCGATCAGAATGCGCGACGAGGATGTGGGCGCATTGCCTGTTGGCGAGAATGATCGGCTTGCAGGGATGGTAACCGACCGCGACGTCGTCGTGCGGGGCGTCGCCGAGAACCAGTCGCCGAGCGACTGCACCGTCAAGGACGTCATGTCTGAGGGCGTATACTATTGCTTCGACGACGAGGAGGCAGAGCGCGCGGCCGATCTGATGACCGAGCACAAGGTCCGGCGCCTGCCTGTCGTGAACCGCGACAAGCGCCTGGTGGGCATCGTCGCGTTGGCCGATCTGGCGCAGGCCGGGATTTCGGAATTCGCGATCGGGGAAGTCTCGGAGCCGACGCCGCAGGCGCGGCTCTGAACCTCGGTTCCGAGGCAGCCGCGTTAAGCCGGGTCTGCGGGTCTGCTTCGACCCGTATGGAAAGCAGGATCAAAGACGGATGTGCTTTGGTTCCGGCTGGTCAACGAAATCGTCTGGCGTCTGGCGTCGGGCGCCTGTCATAATGCCGTCCCTCGAAGTCGACCGTCCCGGTAAGCCGGCCGCAGGTGTTTCGCCGCCGACGAGCTTCACCCCGAAAACCCCGACATGGAGAGTCATCATGACCATCAGCAATTTCCGCGACATGTTTCTGACAGAGTTGCAGGAGGCGCGCTCGGTCGAGACGCAGCTCATCGAAGCACTGCCCCGGATGCGTCAGGCCGCCACCGACCCCGCGCTCCAGCAGATGGTCCAAAGCCATCTGGCAGTTACCCAGGCACATAGTGACCGTATAGGCGCGATCCTGAACGGCCATGGCGCAGCCTTGAACGAGCACGAAGACCAGTCGATGCGGCGGCTGATCGACGAGAGCGAAAAATGGACCGGGATGCTGGCTGAAGGCGCACTGCGAGACGCGGGGCTGATCGCCTCGGCGCAGCGGATCGAACATTACCAGATCGCCGTCTACGGCACGCTCGCCACCTGGGCCAAGCAGCTTGGCCTGAACGAGGATTTGGCTGAGTTACTTGCGATTCTCGACGAGGAAAAGGCGGCCGATGACGAGTTGACCGCTCTTGCCAAGGGAGACGTGAATCCCTCCGCGGCCGGCTGACCCCGGCGCGCCGAACCCACCAGCAGATGGAGGACGCCGTGACCACGACTGGACTAGAGAATTTCGACCGCACCTTGCAGAAGACCCATGGATGGCTGAACGAGATCGGCGAGGCGCTTGACGCCGGAAAGCAGGGCGAGTTCCACGCGCTGCGCGCCGTGCTCTGGGCGCTGCGCGACCGGCTGCTGATCGAGGAGGCCTTCCACCTCTCGTCGCATTTGCCCACGCTGATCCGTGGGATCTATTGGGAAGACTACCGACCCGCCGGAAAGCCGGAAACCTACCGGACCCGGGAAGAGTTCCTGAAGCGCGTATCAGACCGGCTCGAAGGTGCCGCGCCGATTGACCCTGAGGAAGCGACGCGCGCGGTCTTCGCGGCAATGCAGGCCTATGTCCCGGAGGGCGAGATGGCGCATATCATCCAGATGGTGCCCGAGGATGTCCGAAATCTCATTCCGCAGCACTGAGACCAGCATCGCCAATGCTTCAATCAAGGGAGACTTCCATGACCGATCTAACCGCGCAACGCGAGGCGATGGTTACGCGCCAGATTGCCCGGCGGGGCGTGTCCGACCTCCATGTGCTCGAAGCGATGCGGATGGTCCCGCGTGAAGCTTTCGTCTCGCCGGGGACGGAAGAGTTCGCCTATGAGGACGGGGCGCTGCCGATCTCCGAGGGGCAAACGATCTCGCAGCCCTACATCGTCGCGCTGATGATCGAGGCTGCCGGGGTCCGACCCGGCGACCGGGTTCTTGAGATCGGAGCGGGATCAGGTTATGCCGCCGCTCTCCTCAGCCGCATCGCCGACAGCGTCCACGCGATCGAGCGGCACGGCTCGCTGACCGACATGGCGCGGGAACGGCTGTCCCGTCTTGGCTACGACAATGTCACGCTTCGCACCGGCGACGGGACCCGCGGCTGGGCCGAGGCCGGGCCTTTCGATGCCATTCTCGTCGCCGCCGGCGCACCGAGCGCGCCCGTCTCGCTCAAGCAGCAGCTGGCACCCGGCGGTGCGTTGGTGATCCCGGTGCAGCAGGAGGGGCGTCGCCACCAGAGCCTGATCCGCATCCGCCGCACGGGTGACGATGCGTGGGAAGAGGAGGAGCTTGGCGCGGTCACGTTTGTTCCATTGATCGGCGAGGAAGGCTGGGCCGAGGATGGCAGCCGCGCCGCGACGAACCACAAGCCGGCCCGCGACCGGCCACTGCCCAAACTGATTGCCGAGGTGGCCGAGCCCTTGCCCGATTTCGACGATCCGGACTTCGGCGCGCTGTTCGACCGCTACGCCGACCGCCGCGTGGTGCTGCTCGGTGAGGCGAGCCATGGCACGTCGGAATTCTACCGCGCGCGCGCCGCCATCACACGTCACCTGATTGAACATCACGGCTTCAACATCGTCGCAGTCGAGGCCGACTGGCCCGACGCGGTCGCTATTGATCGGCATGTCCGTCATCGCGGACCTGGGCCCGTATCGGAGCCGCCCTTTGCCCGCTTCCCTACATGGATGTGGCGCAACACCGATGTTTCCGCTTTCGTTGACTGGCTGCACGACCACAATGCCGGGCGCGACCTCGAAGCGAGAGCGGCCTTCCACGGGCTGGACATTTACAACATGACCGGCTCCATCGCCGCCGTGCTGGCTTATCTCGATGAAGTCGACCCCAACTCCGCTCGCATCGCGCGGGAGCGCTACGGCTGCCTGACGCCCTGGCAGCGTGATCTGGCCACCTATGGCCGTGCGGTGCTGTCCGACCGCTATCGCAGTTGCGAGGCAGAGGTGGTGGCGCAGCTGCGCTCGCTGCTGGAAAAGCAACTCGACTATGAGGCGCGGGACAGCGCGGGCTTTCTCGACGCGGCGCAGAATGCGCGGCTGATCCGCTCGGCCGAGCAATATTACAAGGTGATGTATTACGGCGGCGCCGAAAGCTGGAACCTGCGCGACAGCCACATGTTCGAGACCCTGGAACATGTGCTGGAGGCGCGCGGACCGGATGCCAAGGCGGTCGTCTGGGCGCATAATAGCCATATCGGAGATGCGCGCGCGACCGAGATGGGTGCGGTCCGGGGTGAACACAATATCGGCCAGCTCGCACGCCAGCGCTGGGGCGACGCGGCGGCATTGATCGGCTTCGGCACTCACACGGGCAGCGTCGCCGCGGCGAGCGACTGGGAAGGCGCGATGGAGTTCAAGCGGGTGCGCCCCTCGCTCGACGGCAGCTGGGAGCGGCTCTGCCACGAAGCCGGGGAGAGCCGCTTCCTGCTTGACCTGCACCGCGATCCCGCGCTCCGCCGCCGGCTTGAAACGCAGCGGCTCGAACGCTTCATCGGCGTGATCTACCGTCCCGAAACCGAACGGATGAGCCATTACGCCGGCGCCGCCCTCGCGCGTCAGTTCGACGCCTGGGTCTGGTTTGACGAAACGACCGCCGTCACCCCGCTTGGCCCCGAACACCGGCGTGAGGGTATGCCGGAAACCTGGCCGTTTGGCCTGTGACCCGGATGGCGCGCAGTCACCGCGGCTGTTCTCGCCGCTGGAATCGGCGCCGCGTGTACAGAAACGGCAGGGAAGGAGCTATCGATGCAGAATGACATGGTCCAGGCAATCCGGCTCATGTCCGACTTCGCAGAGCGCACCGGGATCGGCGGAGGCGCAGAATCGCGGCGCTATCTCTGGACCGATGCCTTTGCACTCATGAACGCGCTCGAACTCTACCGCGAAACGGGTGGCGATGGCTGGGGCGAAATGGCCGCGGATCTCATAGCGGACGTCCACGGCGTGCTCGGCCGCCACCACCCCGACGGTCCCCTCACCGGCTGGCTGAGCGGCCTGCCCGAGGAGAAGGGTGTTCACCATCCGACGCAGGGCGGTCTCAGGATCGGCAAACCCCTGCCTGAACGCAGACTGGACGCGCCCTTCGACGAACGTCTCGAATGGGACCGGGATGGGCAATACTGGCATTACCTCACCAAGTGGATGGACGCGCTCTCGCGGGCGGCTGTCCTCCTCGACGAGCCGCGCTACCAGCAGCACGCAGACGAACTGGCCGAAGCGACCTTCCCGGGCTTTCTTCAGAGATCGGCGGCCGGCGAGCCAATCGGCCTGGCTTGGAAGATGAGTATTGATCTTTCGCGTCCGCAGGTCCCGGGTCTCAGTCCACAGGACGCGCTCGACGGCTATGTAACATTCCGCTGGCTGGGCCGAGCCGGCGCGGCGGCCGGCTCCGGTGACGAGATCGCGATCCTGCGGCGGCTGGCTGAGGACCAGAATTGGGCGACCGCCGACCCGCTCGGGCTCGGCGGGCTCCTGCTCGACGCCGTCCGGCTTGCGCTGCTGTCAGACAGGGAGGCCGAGGACGAGCGGCTAATGGCGTCGATTCTCGCCGGAGCCGATGCCGGCTGCGCGCATTTCCTGCGCTCGGGCACGCTCGGGTGGCCGGCATCACGCCGCCTCGGCTTTCGCGAGATGGGACTTGCGATCGGGTTGCAGGCGCTGCCCGCGATAGCAAAAACCGTCGGCGCGTCCGAACGTCTTCAAAAAACGGCCGCTCAGCATCTCGGGGAGCTGCAGCGCAGCGCCGACCTCGGCAACCGCATCGTCTCCTTCTGGTCGGAGCCGCAGAACCAACGTGCCGCTACCTGGACCGAGCACCGCGACATCAACGAGGTGATGCTCGCGACGGCTCTGCTCGACGCCTATGTCGGCACGGCGGAAACAGGGCCGGTATCCAAGGCGAGTCCGACCGTCGAAAGGCTGTACAGGGCATGAGGCGCGACAGTTCAAAAACCGGCGCCGCGGCCTTGGTCCGTCGCTACCTTCCGGAGCTGGTCTACGGCGCCAACGACGGGATCGTCACCACATTCGCCATCGTTTCGGGCATCGTCGGCGCGTCTCTTTCGAGCAACGCCATTCTGATCCTCGGCTTTGCAAGCCTCTTCGCCGACGGAATCTCCATGGCGGCAAGCAATGTCCTCTCCGAGAGATCGAAATCCAATGATCGCCCGTCCTTGCGTGAAGCGTCCCGCCACGGCGCAGCAACCTTCTGCGGATTCATCGCGGCGGGGTTCGTCCCGCTTCTGGCCTACCTGCTTCCGTCGTTCCAGATATCGCGCTTCACACTCTCCGTCGTCCTGGCCGGGGCCATGTTATTCCTCGTCGGCGCATCGCGCGCCTTCTTCACCGACCGCACGTTTCTTCGCTCCGGCGTCGAGATGCTGCTCATCGGTGCCGGAGCAGGGGCCGTCGCTTTCGGTGTGGGGCATGTGGGGGCACAGATCACCGGGAACGGAGGCTAGCTTCGAGATTTCGCAACCAAGGGGCAACGGACTTCCTCAATGGCTCTGGTGGGTCGCGGTCTTCCCCAAGCGTCATCCCTTACCCGGACCGGGCGCGTCCCAGGCATCGACGAATCCGGGGCAGAGACGACGTTGTCTTCGGTGACGGGGTTCGGCTCGGTGAGGATCTCGGAACCCTGTCCTCTCTCTTATAGATCACCACTTCCGAGCTGCATGGCACGTCGGTCGAGGCGCCGATCGGCACGATGTGGCGACACCGGTGCCGATTGCTACCCGCTCGCCCATGCTCGGACGACAGCGCGCCGGCCCCCTGCAGATAGCGGCAGGGAAACACCATCGCGTGGATCATTCCGGTTTCTCCCTGGACTGTGACTTCGGTGAGCGGCCGATCTGGTTGGGCCACCGCCGGAACATGAATTCAAGGCTGACGGGCGCGACGGTGCAGGTGATCGCCGACACCAGCACGAAGGCCGCGTAGAGTTCGGGCAGGACAGCCCAGTCGCCAAGCTGTTGACCGCGCTCCATTATGATCATGGTGATCTCGGCTCGGGGCACCATGCTGACCCCGATCAGTGCGGCCCCGGTCGCGCCGGTGGCAATCAGGGCGGGAAGTCCGGCGCCGACAACCTTGCCGATCACCGCCACCGCCGCGAGCGCCGCCCCCACGCCAAGGGCCGAGGTGAAGGCACTCGTGTCGAGCGACAGGCCTATGCCGATGAAGAAGAACGGCGCGAACAGTTGGTAAAGGCCGGTGAAACCGGTGTCGAACTTGACGGAATCGGGATCGCGGCTGAACGCCAGTCCGGCGAAAAGCGCGCCAACCACGGCCGAAAAGCCGAGCCAGGCCGCCACCCCCGCGATCGAGATGCCGATGCCCGCGACGAACACGATCATCTCGGGGCGCGTCGCGTACCTTTCGAAGGCATGGGTCATCGGCGATTCGACGTAGCGGGCGAAAGCGGTGCAGAGGGCGGCGAAGGCCGCGAACTTGAACAAGAGGAGCCCGCCGGTGATGAGCAGCTTCGACCAGATTCCGCCGCTGGAGTCGCCTTGCGCGCCCTCGTCACCGGACCCGTTGCCGCCGGCGCCGGGCCGGCCTTCGCCGGATACGCCTGCGGACCGTGTTTCAGACCCGTCACCGGACCTCTCTCCCGTCCTGCCGCCGGAACTGGCCGCGGACTCCGCTCCGGGCATGACGGTAGAAGTGATTTCGGCTCCGGCGCCGGACCCACGGGTGGCCGCGTCGGTGTCGTGCAGGATCGGCACGACCGCGAAGAGCAGCACCATCAACGCCAGGCCCGAAAGGTCGTCCATTTCGGCGACGTCGGTCAGAAGCTGTCCCTTGGGCGTCCCGAGCGCGTCGTGCTGACGCCACATGCCGACCGAGACGCCGATGCTCGTCGCCGTCAGCGCCACGGCCGCGATCAGGCTGGGGATCTGGTCGTAGCCCAGCAGCCAGGACATCACGAAATAGCCCGGCACGGCGCTCAGCACGATGTTGCCCAGCCAAACGATGCTGGCGCTGCCAAGCTGCCGGCGCAATCCGGCAAGATCGCTTTCCAGCCCGACCCGGAACAGCAGCACGATAATGCCAAGCTCGGCCAGCACGTCGAAAGCGAACTCGCCGTCCTTGGACAGGATGCCGAAATTGTCGTTCGCCAGCCGTAGCAGGAAGCCGAGGCCGATGAAGCCGACGAGCGCAGGCACATAGGTGCGGTCGAGAAGCGCGCGGACCACGACAGCGGCCACGATCAGCAGACCGATCAACAGGATCAGGAACGAAATCGAATGTACGGCATCCGTCATGAAATTCTCCGGAACCGCAGGCGACAGAGCTAGCCGGCCTCGTCCAAATAGCGGCTTCCTGTCGGCCGCAACGCCTCATCGAAGTCGTAGACGAGTGGTACGCCGGTCGGGATTTCCAGCCCCGGGATGTCGTCGTCGGAAATTCGGTCGAGGTGCTTGACGATGCCGCGCAGGCTGTTGCCATGGGCGACGACCAGTGGCGTTTGCCCGGCCATTAGCGCCGGCTCGATGCAGACGCGCCAGTAGGGCAGCGCGCGGTCGACGCAGTCCTTCAGGCTTTCGGTCCGTGGGATCTCGGCGTCGGGGATGGCGGCATAGCGGCGATCGCGGCCGGGGAAGCGTTCGTCGTCCTCGGTCAGCGCCGGCGGCCGGGTGGCATAGCTGCGGCGCCATTCGTGCACCTGCTCCTCGCCGACCTCGCGGCGCTTCTCGTCCTTGTTTTGCCCCTGAAGAGCGCCGTAGTGACGCTCGTTCAGCCGCCAGTGCCGGTCGACCGGCAGCCAGAGCAGGTCGAGTTCGTCGAGGACGATCCAGAGGGTCCGGATCGCGCGCCTCTGCAACGAGGTGAAGCAATGGTTGAAGCGAAGATCGTGCCGCTCGATCAGTCGCGCCGCTTGCCGCGCCTCGTCCACGCCGCCATCCGACAGATCGACGTCGGTCCACCCGGTAAAGAGGTTATCGCGGTTCCAGATGCTTTCGCCGTGGCGCAAGAGGATCAGCTGCGGCATACGGGGCTCCCTTTTCTATCGGTCTTCCGTCGACCGCTCGTCGGACTGGACGTCGGCTTGCTCCAAAACACTCGTCAGGCTGTTTTGTTCCAGCGGGCAAAGAGGGCGCGCGGGAGATCCGGTCCACGGCGAGCAGCAATGGAGCGTGCGTGCCGATCATGAACGGGACGGCGACATGAGTGCTTCGGCAAATGACGAGCGCCGCATCTCAGCCGTGATGTTCAAAATGTCAGCGGCAGTGCAAAAGCAGACCGGTGTGGCAGAGTAAAGCCGTGCCCGCGGCAGGGCTGTGAGGTAGCGTCGCCTTAACATATAGGGCGGTTTTTTCTGGCATGAGCCCGAAGCTGCCGACTGACATTGCGACGCCTCGATATATGCGTCATCGTTTGCGGCTGCGCCAGAGTGAAGGGTTCTTGAGTTCGGTGCTTGATATGAGGGGATTGGATTTGCCTGTGCCCGATCACACCACGCTCAGCTACTGGGCCAGAAACTGGAAGCCACTTGCCAGAAGCAACGATCGACAGCAGTGGCATACGGGCCAATTCACGTCTGGTCGACAGCACCGGGTTGAAGATCTATGGCGCTGGCTTCCCTCGCGATTGTCGACGAAGATGGTCGGCAAATTGCCGTCCGAATTTCATGGCCCATTCCGACACCGTTTGAAATGAGACATTGATCCCGCGCTCGACAAGTAGGTCCTCGACGTCCCGCAGGCTCAGCGGGAAGCGGTGACAGAGCCATACGGCGTGCGCGATGATCTCGGCAGGGAAAGCGATGGCGCCTGTAGCGGTGTTCAGTGATATCGGAAGTAAGCTTTTGTCATGTAACACACATACACTTCCGATCGGTACCGGTCAGATAAGGCGACGCTACCACGGAGTGCTGACCGTGATCTTGCCGAAAAGCGAAAAGGCGCAGCCGCAGGTCAAGTGGGCACCATCAAGAGCTGACCCTGCAATCGCCTGGCGGCCGGTCCCTGCCGGCCGCCACTCTCGCCGATGATCGGTCCGATGCTGGGGCGAACTTCTCTGTCCAACAACGGATTGTCTCATGGGAACGATGACGCCGCGCGCGAGTAGCCATTTCTTCGGAGGCTCAACAGGAGCGCCGATCTGCCGGTTCAAGAAATCTGGGGTCCCGGGAACATTCGCGCCGCGACAAGGTTTGGGCGGGGTAGGAGAGAAACACAGAGAGCGTCATGAAACCGGTGAGATCGCCTGCCGCTGCCTGCACCATGGCCGCGCATAATCTGTTAGCTGGGGCGCGGAAGAGCGGCGAAGGCGCCAGAAGACCCAGCATAATGCCGCCTCCGCCGCCGAAGGTCTGTTGAGCACTGTCCATGGCCGCTGGATGACTTGACCACGTGACTGAGTAGCGAACTCCGAGAGAGGCAACATGAGCGAAACCATCGTGACCATCACGCCAAATCCGGCGCTTGATGTCTGGCTGACCACATCGAAGCTCACGGCCGGGCCGAAGCTCCGGACCAACCGACCGAGGTTCGACCCAGGCGGCGGAGGCATTAATGTTTCGCGCGTTCTTCATCGCCTTGAGGGCGAGACGCTGGCCCTCTACGCGGCCGGCGGCAGACTCGGAGACGAGGTTGCCGACGGGCTTGAGCGCGAAGGTGTGCGGGCCGAACGCTGTACTATCGAAGGCGACACGCGCGAGGACATCAGCGTTTGCGAAACCGAGAGCGGTGATGTGTTGCGCTTTGTAACGCCGGGTCCCAAGCTGCGAGACGACGAGGTCGATACCTTTCTGGCAATGCTCGTGCGCGCCAGCGGCGGCGCATCGATGGCGGTGGGCAGTGGCAGCCTGCCTGAGGGCGCCGGAGCATATTTCTGGTCCAAAGTCGCAGCACGCTGCAGAAACGCCGAGGTTCCTCTAGTGCTTGACTCCAGCGATGCCATTGAGCCTGCCCTGAAGGAAGGCGTTTTCTGTTTTCGCGAAAACCGGGACGCGATCAACGGCCTGGTGGGGCACGAGATTGGCTGGCCGGAAGAGACGGCAGACTGGGCGGCGGACCAGGTCGCGGCGGGCAACGCCGAAATGGTTATCGTGACCGAGGGGGCCGAGGGGGCGCTGCTTGTTACCGACAAGATGAAGCTCCTGCAGTCGCCGCCCGACATCTCGCCGCGGAGCGCCGTCGGCGCAGGCGACAGCTTCGTGGCCGGCTTCTGCCTCGCTCTGTCGAGAAACGAGGGCATCGAGAAAGCGCTGAGAACGGCGGTGGCGACCGCGGCCGCGACATTGCTGACCCAGGGGACGGAGCTTTGCCGAAAGGAAGACGTCGAGCGCCTGCTGTTGGAACTCAGAGAGCTTCGGCGGCTTTGAACGCAGTCATAACGGAAGGAGTGACGGATGGATCTGCCAGACATTTGGAAGATGGACGTCAAGGGAAAGCGGGTTCTGGTAAGGGCCGACCTCAATGTCCCGATGCGGGACGGCGAGATAACCGATGACAATCGATTGCGAGCTGCTCTGCCAACCTTTCGCAACATCATGGAGCGCGGCGGCCGGCTGGCTGTCATCGCCCATCTCGACCGCCCTGGTGGCAAACGCGATCCTTCGACGTCGCTGCTGCCGGTGGCGGATGCGCTGGGCGCGGCGCTGAAGACAGAGGTTGCCTTTTGCGATGAGTGCGTCGGCCAGAACGCGCAGGCGGCTGTCGACCGGCTTGATGACGGCGGCTGCGTGGTGCTTGAGAACCTGAGGTTTCATGCCGGAGAAAAGGAAAACGATGACGGATTCGCCGAGGCGCTGGCCGCTCTCGGAGAGCTCTATGTCAATGACGCGTTTTCGGCGTCGCATCGCGAGCACGCCTCGATCGTGGGGCTCGCCGGCCGGCTGCCTTCGGCCGCAGGGCTTCTCATGCAGAAGGAACTCGAGAATCTCGAGCGCCATTTGGAATATCCAGCCCGTCCCTATTGCGCCCTGCTCGGCGGAGCCAAGGCCAAGACCAAGGTGCCGCTTGTCGAGCAATTGCTTCCCAACGCGGATCGGATCCTGCTGGGGGGTGCCATGGCAACGACATTCCTCAAGGCGCAGGGACTGGAAATCGGAGCGTCGAAATACGCCGACGATTGTGTCGAGACCGCAGCCCAGCTGCTGCGCGCCGCCAGCCAGACGAGGGCGCACCTGATGCTGCCGGTGGACGTTCTGGTCGCGGACGAACTGAACCCTGACGCAAAGACCAAGGCGGTCGGCGTCCAGGAGATCGAGGCGGACGCGATGATCGTTGATATCGGGCCGGAGACGATCCGGCGATATGCCGATGCGATCGGATCGGAAGGAACCGTCGTCTGGAACGGTCCCGTGGGTGCGGCCGAGCACGAGGCGTTTCGGAACGGTACCCTCACCCTGGCCTCGGCCATTGCCGAGCGAACCCATAGCGGGACCCTCGTCAGCGTGATCGGGGGAGGAGACACGACCGCCTTTCTTCGCGAGCAGGGACTGCTGCACCGGTTCAGCTATGCCTCGATGGCCGGTGGCGCGTTCCTGCAGTGGCTGTCGGGCGAGCCTTTGCCCGGCGTGAGGGCGCTACGGCAACACGGCTGATCGCCGGGATGGAACAATTTGCCCGTGGGCGGTGTTAGGGTAACCGTAGGTCGAACAAAAACTACCAACAAATCCAACAATACGGAGAACCTGATGAAATCCCGTTTCACAAGCCGTCTTGTCGGGCTGACCGCCATTCTTCTGCTCTCGTCCCAAGCGGCCGAAGCGCAGCAGGCCTTGGAACCGGAGACAACGCCCGCATCCGGGCAGGCCGAAGAGGCCGCCAAGAGCGAGATGACGGAAGCGCCGCAGGTTGGCACTGCCGGATACGAGCTTGCGGAGAACCTGAAGGACCGCCAGGTCGTCAACGCGATCGGGAACGAGATCGGCGACATCACCCACATCATCATACAAGGGGACCGCATCACGCATGCGATCATCTCGATCGGCGGCTTCGTGGGCTTCGGCGGCTCGGACATCGTGGTTCCGTTCGGCGCGCTGAACTTCGGGGATGAGCAAGTGACGATGGACACCGTCGCATCCTCCGACCAGATCAAGGACTTCATGCTGTTCGAACCTGAGAAATTCGGTCTGCCGGAATGAGCGATCCGGCACCTCTCATCCACAGA
>Ga0008837_100604_pt1 | contig 22513 bp, 20 predicted proteins | sample HotLakConsUCCSLE_FD_65500 | JGI IMG/M metagenome (GOLD analysis project Ga0008837, IMG submission 65500) | Hypersaline microbial mat communities from Hot Lake, Washington, USA - Hot Lake Consortium UCC-SLE | ecosystem: Environmental > Aquatic > Non-marine Saline and Alkaline > Hypersaline >...
TAACCCGGCTGTCGGGTAAAACAGACCACCTGAGGTGGTCAAAGATGGATCGCTGAAGCGATGATCGGGCCATTTTGGCTCTTCAACTATCTAGAACAGCATTGTTCAGCGTTTCCCTAACGGGTGAAGAAGTATTTGCAAAGTATGCGGGGCAGTAAAGCGAGCTTGCAGACGTAAGGCGCCCCTTCGGTCGTACCTGGCGACGCAACCTTATCTGGCGTTACTCACGTCTACTTTCTTCCAATGCCTCGATCATCATGCTCGCGGCGTTGGAGAGCGTGCGATTGGTATGTGCCAGGTAGCCCAGCGGACGGTGGAGCGGGGCAGTTGCCACGTCTAGCTCGACAAGGTCGTGGTCGAGCATTTTCTCCGGCAGCAGGCTCCAGCCCAACCCCACGCTGCACATCATCTTGAGCGTCTCCAGGTAGTTGGTGGTCATGCTGGCTGGCAGTTCCAGGCCGGCTTCTTCAAAGCGCTTGGCAATCAGCGTGCCTGTAAAGGTTCTCGCGCCGGGCATCACAGCGTTGTAGTCGCACAGGGCTGCCAGCGACAGCGGCCCCTGTTTGTCAGCGTTGGCCAGCGGATGGTCGGGGGCGCACACAAAACATAGCCGGTCGCGCCACAGCTCCACCACGTGAAGATGTTCGATGGGATGGGGCGCAAGCGTCACCACGGCCATTTCCAGCGAGCCATCGCGTACGCCCTGGTAGGCAAGCTCCGAGTCCAGGAAATGCAGATCCAGCTCTACTTCAGGGTGGCGCTGCGTGTAGTGCTTCAAAATGGGCGGCAGGCGATGTAGCCCGATGTGGTGACTGGTGGCCAGGGTCAAACGCCCACCTACGTGGCCGGAGAGGTTGGCCAGCGCCCGGCGACTATCTTCCACCGCGAACAGGATCTGGCGAGCCTGGGGCAGCAGCACGCTGCCCGCTTCGGTCAACGCGATGCGTCGGCCAATGCGGTCGAACAAATGCCTGCCCACCTGGAATTCCAGCGTGGCAATCCGCTTGCTCACCGCCGGTTGGGTCAGATGAAGCTGTTCCGCCGCTCGGGAGAAACTTTGTGTGTCGGCGACGGCCAAAAAGGCCTGAAGGCTTTGAGTGTCCATTGCAGTGGCCTCCTTTGAGGCAAAGCGATGTTGGCGGCAGAATGCTTGTATTCCAGTTTGGAATCCAAACTATGAATAACATGAATTGCTTTTATCTTCGAGCCGCGTGACACTCTGGCTATCCGATAGACAAGCAGCGCCAATAAGCTGCCGTTATGAATACGAACTAGCAGGGCCTAGCCCGGGAGAAGCACATGTCAGGTCAAACGCTTTACGACAAGTTGTGGGATCAGCATTTGGTCAAGCAGCGCGACGATGGCACCGCGCTGATTTACATCGACCGTCATATGCTCCACGAAGTGACCTCGCCCCAGGCCTTCGAAGGGCTGCGCCTGGCGAACCGCAAGCCTTGGCGGCTGGATGCCAACCTTGCCACCACCGACCATAACGTGCCGACCACGCTGATCGAACGTGCCCAGGGCAACAGCGGGATTAAAGACCCGGTGTCGTTGATCCAGGTCCAAACCTTGGACGATAACTGCGTCGAATACGGCATCACCGAGTTCGGTATCAACGACCCGCGCCAGGGTATCGTCCACGTGGTGGGGCCGGAGCAGGGCGCGACGCTGCCGGGCATGACCGTCGTCTGCGGCGATTCCCACACCGCCACTCACGGCGCCTTTGGCGCATTGGCCCACGGTATCGGCACGTCTGAAGTCGAGCACGTGCTCGCGACTCAGTGTCTGCTGACCCAGAAGATGAAGAACATGCAGGTGCGCGTTGAAGGCGAGTTGGGCCTGGGCGTGACCGCCAAGGATGTGGTGCTGGCGATTATCGGCAAGATCGGCACGGCGGGCGGTACCGGCTATGCCATCGAGTTTGCCGGTAGCGCTATCGAGTCGCTGTCCATGGAAGGCCGCATGACCGTGTGCAACATGGCCATTGAGGCAGGTGCGCGCGTGGGCATGATCGCGGTGGACGACACCACCATCAACTATATCGGCAACCGGCCTTACTCGCCGACCGGCGAGCAGTGGGAAGCAGCGGTAGCGGACTGGCGCAATCTGGTCTCTGACCCGGATGCCGTGTTCGATAATATCGTTACCCTTCAGGCCGAAGACATCGAACCCCAGGTCAGCTGGGGCACCAGCCCGGAAATGGTCACCGGTATTTCCGGCCAGGTGCCGGACCCCAGCGCCGCGCCGGATGAAACCGTGCAGCGCAGCCACACCCGGGCACTCGAGTACATGGGGCTCAAGGCCCACCAGAAAATTACCGATATCAAGCTGGATAAAATCTTCATCGGTTCCTGCACCAATGCGCGGATTGAAGATTTGCGCGAAGCTGCCAAGGTGGCGAAGGGCAAGAAAATTGCCGACTCGATCAAGCTTGCCATGGTGGTGCCGGGCTCCGGCTTGGTAAAGCGCCAGGCGGAAGAAGAAGGCCTGGACAAGATATTTATCGAGGCAGGCTTTGAATGGCGCGAGCCGGGCTGCTCCATGTGCCTGGCGATGAACGCCGATAAACTGGGTGCGGGCGAGCACTGTGCCTCGACCTCCAACCGCAACTTTGAAGGGCGCCAGGGCTATGGCGGACGTACACACCTGGTAAGCCCCGCCATGGCTGCCGCCGCGGCGATTGCCGGTCATTTTGTTGATGTGCGCAGCCTGCCCGCCAACGATGCAACCCACGCTCAGGAGGCCTAAGCCATGAAAAAGTTTGAACGTTTTGAAGGCGTCGTCGCGCCTCTTGATCGCGCCAACGTGGACACCGATCTCATCATCCCGAAGCAGTTTCTGAAGTCGATCAAGCGGACCGGTTTCGGGGTCAACCTGTTTGACGAGCTGCGCTACCTGGATGAAGGCCAGCCCGGCCAGGACTGCTCGCAGCGCCCGCTGAACCCTGATTTCGTGCTCAACCAGCCGCGCTATCAAAACGCTGAAGTGCTGCTGGCGCGGCGTAACTTTGGCTGCGGCAGCTCTCGCGAGCACGCGCCTTGGGCGCTGGAGGATTTTGGCTTCAAGGTGGTAATCGCGCCGAGCTTTGCCGATATTTTCTACAACAACGCGTTCAAAAATGGCCTGCTGTTGATCACGTTGTCGGAAGACGAAGTGGATCGCCTGTTCAACGAGGTAGAGTCCAAAGAAGGCTACCAGCTGGACATCGACCTGGAGCAGCAGCGGATCATTACCCAGCGTGGCGAGATTCTTGAATTCGAGGTGGATGAATTCCGCAAGCATTGCCTGCTGGAAGGCCTGGACGATATTGGTCTGACGCTCAAAGACGAAGACGCGATTCGCACCTTTGAAGAACAGCATCGCCAACAGCGCCCCTGGCTGTTTCGCCAGCCTGCGTAAGTCACCGCTCAAATAAATGCTAAGGACGTTGCATGAAACATAAGGTTCTATTACTGCCGGGTGACGGTATTGGCCCCGAGATTGCGGCCCAGGCGGCGCGCTTGTTGAAAGCCTGCCAGGAAGCCGGGCTGGATATCGAGGTCGAAGAAGCATTGGTTGGCGGCGCGGCCTACGATGCCCACGGTGATCCGCTGCCGGAGCAAACGCTGGAAAAGGCCAAGGCCGCCAGCGCCATTCTGCTGGGGGCGGTGGGTGGCCCCAAGTGGGACAAGCTCGAAGACCTCTCCAAGCGGCCCGAAAAAGGCCTGCTGGGGCTGCGCAAAAACCTGGGGCTGTTCGGCAACCTGCGGCCCGCGATACTCTACCCGCAGCTCGCTAGCGCCTCTAGCCTGAAACCGGAGCTGGTGGCTGGGCTGGACATCATGATCGTTCGCGAGCTGACCGGCGGCATCTACTTCGGCCAGCCGCGCGGTATTGAAGAGCGCAACGGCGAGCGCGTGGGCTTCAATACCTACGTGTACTCCGAGAGCGAGATCGAACGCATCGGCCGCGTGGCGTTTGAAATGGCCCAGAAGCGTGGCAAGAAGCTTTGCTCGGTGGATAAAGCCAACGTGCTGGAAGTGACGATCCTGTGGCGCGAGGTCATGGAGCGTCTGGCGCCAGAATACCCCGACGTTGAGCTATCCCACATGTACGTGGATAACGCCGCCATGCAGCTGGTGCGCGCGCCCAAGCAGTTTGATGTGGTGGTTACCGGCAATATGTTCGGCGACATTCTCTCCGACGCCGCCGCCATGCTTACTGGTTCCATCGGCATGCTGCCGTCCGCCTCGCTCAACGAAAGCGGGCAGGGCATGTACGAGCCTTGCCACGGCAGCGCGCCGGATATCGCCGGTAAGAACATCGCCAACCCGCTGGCCATGATGCTCTCGGTGGCCATGATGCTGCGCTACTCGCTGGGCGAGAATGCCATGGCCGAGCGTATCGAAGCGGCCGTTGGCAGCGTGCTGGATGACGGCCTGCGCACTGCGGACATCGCTTCCGAAGGCATGCAGACGATTGGCACCGACGCTATGGGTGATGCCGTGCTGGCGGCGTTTGCTAAGCAGTAAACGATTTACCGTGGTCAAAATCACCATCAAGAATCGTGTATAATGTGTGCACTCATTCTTTTCAGGAGGACTTCATAATGTTGAAAGTCGGTTTCGTGGGATGGCGCGGCATGGTCGGCTCAGTGCTGATGCAGCGCATGCTGGAAGATGGTGATTTCAACGGCATCGAGCCGGTGTTCTTCACCACCTCCCAGGTCGGCCAGCCCGGCCCCGACATCGGTGTGGACGTGCCTCCGCTGAAAGATGCTTTTGATATCGAAGCGCTCAAGGCGCTGGATGTCGTCGTAACCTGTCAGGGCGGTGACTACACCAAGCCTGTCTATAAAGACCTGCGCGCCGCTGGCTGGAAAGGCTACTGGATCGACGCGGCCAGCACGTTGCGTATGGAAGATGACGCGACCATCGTGTTGGACCCGGTCAACCGCGGCGTGATCGACGCGCAGCTTGCCAAAGGCGCCAAGACCTTTGTCGGCGGTAACTGCACGGTCAGCCTGATGCTGATGGGCCTGGGCGGTCTGTTTGAAGCCGACATGGTCGAGTGGATGACCTCCATGACCTATCAGGCGGCCTCGGGCTCCGGCGCCAAGCATATGCGCGAGCTGCTTAATCAAATGGGCACACTGCGCGACAGCGTGGGCGAAGAGCTGAAAGACACCTCGAGCGCGATCCTGGATATCGATCGCAAGGTGACGGCGGCTATGCGCAGTGGCGATTTCCCCACCGAGAACTTCGGCGCACCGTTGGCGGGTAGCCTGCTGCCGTGGATCGACACCAAGCTTGAGAACGGTCAGAGCCGCGAAGAGTGGAAAGGCAGCGTCGAGACCAACAAGATTTTAGGTCTCGATAACAACCCGATTCCCATCGATGGCCTGTGCGTGCGTATCGGCGCGATGCGCTCGCACAGCCAGGCGTTCACTATCAAGCTGAAGCAGGATGTGCCGCTGGATGAAATCGAAGACCGCCTCGCCAAGCATAACGAGTGGGTCAAGGTTATTCCCAACGACAAAGACGCTACCATCGAAGGTCTGACGCCCGCCGCGGCAACGGGCACACTGCAAGTCCCGGTAGGCCGTCTGCGCAAGCTGGCGATGGGCGGTGAATACCTCTCCGCGTTCAGCGTGGGCGATCAGCTGCTGTGGGGCGCGGCCGAACCGCTCAAGCGGATGCTGTCGATTCTCCGTGAACAGTAAACGATCGCGGTAACGCGTGCTGCCTCAGGGGCGCAGGAAAACGGGGGGCGAATCAATCGCTTCCCGTTTTTTGTGTGCGGCGATTTTTTATGTGGCATAGAGCGCTACTATGGTAAAAACGTCTGAGTCGATAAAAACGCAGGCACGCGCCGAACGCTGAAACGGCGTCGGCCTACAACACGCGGTGAATAAGCAGTCAGATTGGCAACAGGGGCATCCATGAAACAGGTAGGGGCGCTGGCCGTAGGGCTTTGGCTAAGTATGGTGGGGGCATATAGCTGGGCGCTTGACCTGGGATCTGCCCAGGTAACCTCCAGCCTGGACACCCGGCTGGAGGCCACGATTCCGCTTGTGGATGGCGACGAGTATTCGCGCTCATCCGTTGGCGTTGAGGTGGCCGACCAAAGCGCCTTTGAGTCGGCCGGTGTCGAGTGGACCTCCTTGGCCGGTAACGTGCAGGCCCGCGTAGCGGAACGTCAGGGCCGGCCTGTGGTGGTGCTTACCAGCGATACGCCGGTGACGACGCCCTGGCTCGATCTGTTGTTGACGCTCTCTTCGCCGGAGGGAGAGCAGACCCGCGAAATCACCTTGCTGTTCGACCCCGCCGACTACGCTGGCGACAGTGAGCGTGCTGAGCCTGTGCCCCCGCAGTCGGCGCCTGCCGAGGCTGCCCCCGAGGCGAGCCAGCGTCGTGAATCCGCCCAGGGCGATGCCTACGTGCGCAGCGGCGATACGCTCTGGAGCGTGGCCGCGCGTACCAAACCTGCCCAGGCAAGCGTTCAGCAGATGATGCTGGCGCTGTTGGAAGCCAATTCCGAGGTGTTTCCGTCGGGGAATATTCACGAAATGCGCGCCGCCCAGCGGCTGACGCTGCCCGATGATGAGCGCGTTATGGGTCGTTCCGCCGAGCAGGCGGCAGACACTATCCGGGAGATGAACGCCGCCTGGCAGCGCCGCGACGAAGACGGCCCTGCGACGGTAGCGTTACCCGAGGTGGAGGAAGTCGGCGACGACAGCACGCCCGATGCACCCGACGAGCAGGTCGAGCAAGACTCGGCAAGCCTTGATGGCGCGGCGCTGGGTGTGGCGCAGACGCTTGGCAGGGCGGCAGCGCGTGCTACACCCGAACCCGCAACATCCCGCTCAGAAGCTACGCCTGAATCATCCACTGACGCCTCCTCGCCAGTGCCTGCTGCGGACGCCGCGCTCAGCCTGCAGCGGCAGCAGGAGCTCGATGAGATGCGTAGTGAACTGGCCGCCCTGCGTGAAGAAGTGACGCGGCTCAGTGATGCGCTGGCCGCTCAGTCCGTGTCGCCCAGGCCGCCGGTAGAGGCTCAAGGCGGTTCTATTGCAGAACGTCTGAGTGATTACCAGTGGCTGCTGTTGACCATCGCGCTGGTGTTGCTGTTGGGGCTGCTGATTATGATGCGCCGCCGACGTCGGCAGTGGGAAGCACCGCCGACGATGACCGCGCAGAGCGCCGATAAGCCCTACAAACCCTCACCAGCAGCGGCTGGCCCGAGTCGTGTGACGCCGTCAGTGACGCCAGCTTCGCCTTCGCCTTCGCCGGCACCTCATGCTGAGCCATCGCCAGCCATGACGGCTGCGGTGGAGGACGCGCCGGCAACAGAGGTGGACAATGAGCCGCCGTCCCGCCATGACGACGCGCCCGAGAGCGTTGATGAAGTGCCATTCGACCGTACGGCGATGGCCCATACCCAGGCTGCCGGGCTTATCGAAATTGGTCAGGAACGGCGCTTGGCGCTGCAGGCGCGCTCCGCCGAACATGACCCGGCGCTGTGGCTGGCACCCCCGGCCAAGCCCCAGGCAGTGGCCGCGATGCTCTCGGCAATGGGTGCTCGCGGGGCAGAGGCGGCGAAGGAGGGCCCAGAGCAGCCGAGCCATCTTAAGTCAGCCCCTGGCGCAGAGGATGAACGGGCCTGGATGATCGATTACCAGCCGCCGACGCTGGCCCCGAGTAACGCAGCCCGGCAGGAAACACCTATGCAGCCCACGGTGGAATTCGAGGCCCAGGAACCGGCTTCACCGGCAAAGCCGTCGCCCGCTGCTGCCCGCGAGGAAGAGTGGGATATCGAAGAGGTGGCATTTGCGCCCGGGCCTCGCGATAATAGCGCGCCTTCCACCCCTGGCAATGTTGATAAAAGGCGATGACGCTGTTTTACCATTTTGACGAGACACAACCGCTAACCGGGCGACTGGCGATGGGCATCGAGTATGATGGCACGCGCTTTTGCGGGTTCCAGCGGCTGAAGCACGCCGCCTCGGTGCAGGCATCGGTGGAGGACGCGCTGAGCAAGGTGGCCGGTGCGCCGGTGCAGATTCACGCCAGCGGGCGCACCGATTCCGGCGTGCATGCCACCCGGCAGATCGTCCATCTGGACCCGCCGGTTGAGCGCTCCGAAAAAGCCTGGGTGTTCGGGGCGAATACTAATCTGCCTCGCGATGTGTCGATACGCTGGGTAAAGCCGGTGTCGGATGACTTTCATTCACGCCTTGGCGCCCTTGGTCGTCGTTACCGCTACCTGTTGCTCAATCAGCTAAGCCGCCCGGTGCTGGAGCGACATAATGTTACCTGGTGCCGCGATCCGCTCGATGCCGATGCCATGCATCGTGCCGCCCAGGCGCTGGTGGGCGAGCACGATTTCTCGAGCTTTCGTGCGGCGGGCTGTCAGTCGAAGACGCCATGGCGACAGATGCACTTTGTCGACGTCAAACGCTTTGGGCCGCTGGTGATGATCGATATCCAGGGCAATGCGTTTCTGCATCACATGATTCGCAATATCGCCGGTGCCCTGGTCAGCGTCGGTCGCGGTGCTCAGGATGAAGGCCACATCGAACGCCTGCTGGCGCTCAGAAATCGCAAGCTTGGGGATGTCACCGCGCCTGCCTGCGGCCTGCATTTCGTCGACTCGATTTACGACGAGCGCTTTGATCTGCCCAAGGAGCCGCTTGGGCCGAATCTGCTGGCCTTTTCCGGCGAATGGACAGGGGAGCGCGAGCTCCCCGAAACCGAGCGTGTGGCGGCCAGGCGACGGCTGACCTTCACCAAGCCCAAGCCAGGTACTACCCGCGAAGCCCCCGAAAAGCCCCAGGAGACGTCTTGATGAGCGCCGAGTCCTTGACCCGTACGCGGGTGAAATTCTGTGGTTTTACCCGCCATGAGGACGTTGCTCACGCCGTGGCGCTGGGCGTTGATGCGCTGGGCTTCGTGATGTGGTCACCAAGTTCGCGCAGCGTTGACCTTGAGCAGCTGGCATCGCTTACGGCTAGGGTGCCGGCCTTTGCCACCCGGGTCGGGCTTTTCGTCGACGCCTCTGCCGAGGCGGTCGAGCAATGTCTGCCGTATCTGGATCTGTTGCAGTTTCATGGCGACGAAACGCCCGATTTCTGTGCCTCGTTTGGGCGGCCCTGGATCAAGGCGCTGCGCATGCGGGATACGATAGACCTGCCCCTTGAAGCCGAGCGCTATTGCCAGGCGCAGGCGCTGCTGCTGGATGCCTATCGGCCAGGAACTCCCGGCGGCACCGGGGAGTCATTTGATTGGTCTAGAATCCCCGCAACGCTGGCAAAACCTGTTATTCTCGCAGGAGGATTATCGGCGGAAAATGTTGCCCAGGCCGTGCGCCAAGTTAAGCCCTATGCGGTTGATGTTTCCGGCGGAATTGAGGCCTCGCGGGGCTGCAAGGATGCCCGTGAAATGATGGCGTTTGTTCGTCAAGTGGCGTTGGCTGACGCCGGTTAGGTTCGCTATGCGGGTCGCCCAGTCGGCGGGCTGCGTCTTAATGTGAATTCATTTATTGTTTGCCTGTTCTGGCGATCTTGTGAGGTATCCCTGTGACTGTCTCAGCAACTGGTGCTTCTGAAGCTGTTTCTGAAACCGTTTCGAAAACACGTTTCAGTGACCTGACCAAAATGCCGGATGCCCGGGGCCATTATGGCCCGTACGGCGGCCGGTTTGTGTCTGAAACCTTGAGCTTTGCTCTGGAAGAGTTGGAGCAGACCTATCTAAGTCTGCGCGATGATCCTGACTTTCAGGCTGAGTTCGACCGTGATCTTGCCCACTTCGTCGGGCGGCCGTCGCCGCTGTATCACGCCGAACGATGGTCTCAGGCACTCGGTGGGGCACAGATCTGGCTCAAGCGCGAAGACCTGAATCACACCGGTGCCCACAAGGTGAACAACACCATTGGCCAGGCGTTGCTGGCGAAAAAGACCGGCAAGCCAAGGGTGATTGCCGAAACCGGGGCTGGCCAACACGGCGTGGCGACTGCCACCGTGGCGGCACGGCTGGGGCTTGAGTGTGACGTCTACATGGGCGCGGCGGACGTTGAGCGTCAGAAGCTGAACGTATACCGCATGCGCTTGCTGGGCGCCCGGGTAATTCCGGTCGAATCCGGCACGCGCACCCTCAAAGATGCCATGAACGAAGCGCTGCGTGACTGGGTTACCAACGTCGATAATACCTTCTACATCATCGGCACCGTGGCGGGCCCGCATCCTTACCCGCAGCTGGTGCGCGACTTCAACGCCGTTGTCGGGCGCGAGGCGCGCCGTCAGTCGCTGGACCAGATCGGCCGTCTGCCGGACGCGCTGGTTGCCTGCGTGGGCGGCGGGTCTAATGCTATCGGCCTTTTTTATCCGTTTGTCGAAGACGACGATGTCGCCATGTACGGCGTTGAAGCCGGGGGTGATGGGGTGGAAACCGGTCGCCATGCGGCACCGCTTTCGTCCAACGCGCCGCGTGGTGTCCTGCACGGTAACCGTACCTACCTGATGTCGGACGAAGCCGGTCAGGTGTCTGACACCCACTCGATTTCGGCCGGCCTGGACTACCCGGGCGTGGGCCCCGAGCATGCGCTGTGGAAAGACGTCGGGCGGGTAAACTATGTGGCCGCGAACGACCAGGACGTGCTGGTGGCCTTCCGCGAGCTCACTCACATGGAAGGCATCATGCCGGCCCTCGAGACCGCACACGCGCTGGCCTATGCCAAGGTATTGGCGCCCACCATGCGTCCTGATCAGCATATCGTCGTTAACCTATCAGGCCGTGGTGACAAGGATATTATGACGGTAGCCAAGATTGACGGCATCGAATTTTAAGGGCTAGTGATTTTCTAAGGGCCAGCATGAACCGTATTGATCAGCGTTTCAGTGAATTAAAACAGCAGGGCCGCAAGGCCCTGATCCCCTTTATTACCGCTGGGGACCCCGCGCCCCGGTACACCGTCGGCTTTATGCACGCCCTGGTGGAAGCCGGCGCGGACATCATCGAGCTTGGCGTGCCGTTCTCCGACCCTATGGCGGACGGCCCTGTCATCCAGAAAGCCTGCGAACGGGCGCTCAAGCAGGGCACCCGGCTAGTCGATCTGCTCGACATGGTCGCCGAATTTCGCCAGACCGATACCACCACGCCCGTGGTGCTGATGGGCTATCTCAATCCCATTGAGCGTATCGGTTACGACACCTTTGCTGATAAAGCAGCAAGCGTCGGCGTTGACGGTGTGCTGACCGTCGATATGCCGCCGGAAGAGGCGGATATTTTTGGTCCGTTGTTGAAAGAACGTGATCTGGCGGCGATTTTTCTTGTTGCACCTACCACTTCCCACGCTCGGGCCGCTACAATATGCGCCCACGGTGAGGGGTACCTCTATTACGTGTCGCTCAAAGGGGTGACCGGCGCGGCGACGCTTAACGCCGACGACGTGGCAGAGCACCTGGCACCGCTGCGCGGCATGACCGATCTGCCGCTGTGTGTCGGCTTCGGTATCCGTGACGGCGCGACTGCCGCCGAAGTTGCCAAGGTGGCCGATGGCGTTATCGTGGGCAGTGCGCTGGTCAACCGGATCGCCGAGAGTGTCGATGCACCGGACACCATTGCCGCCCAGTTGAAAGACGTGCTTGGCGAAATGCGTGCGGCGATGGATGCTTAACAGGTCCTTTCATCGACTACACTAACGACATAAGTTTGACCCCATTCATCAAGCTTGGTCCGTCCAAGCGTTGACGTACAACGGAAGTCTTTTTGATATGAGCTGGCTAGATAAGATTGTGCCCTCCATGGGGCGTATCCAGCGTAAGGACCGTCGCGCAAGCGTTCCCGATGGTCTTTGGCGTAAATGCCCCAAGTGCGAAGCCGTTCTCTATCTTCCCGAGCTAGAGAAGCATCAGAGTGTTTGCCCGAAGTGCAATCATCACCTGCGATTAACGGCACGCAAGCGGCTGGATTGGTTCCTGGATAAAACGGGTCGCGAAGAGATCGCCGCTGAGATCGAACCGGTCGACCGCCTCAAGTTCCGCGACTCCAAGAAGTACAAGGACCGCCTGGCAGCGGCGCAAAAGGATACCGGCGAAAAAGATGCGCTGGTCGCAATGCGCGGTGAACTCAATGGTCTGCCGGTGGTTGCCGTGGCGTTCGAGTTTACTTTCATGGGGGGGTCCATGGGCGCAGTGGTAGGCGAGAAGTTCGTCCGCGCGGCCACCCTGGCGCTTGAATCGCGCATGCCGCTGATATGCTTTGGTGCTTCCGGCGGGGCGCGCATGCAGGAAGCGCTGTTCTCGCTGATGCAGATGGCCAAGACCTCGGCGGCTCTGGAAAAGCTCAAGCAGGAAGGCATTCCGTATATTTCAGTGCTCACCGATCCGGTGTTTGGTGGCGTGTCGGCATCGCTTGCCATGCTTGGCGACCTGAATATTGCCGAGCCCAATGCGCTGATCGGCTTTGCGGGCCCGCGCGTGATCGAGCAGACCGTTCGCGAGACCCTGCCCGAAGGCTTCCAGCGTAGCGAGTTTTTGCTCGAGCACGGCACGGTGGACATGATCGTGCATCGTCACGACATGCGCGAGCGCGTTGGCGGTATGTTGCGCAAGCTGACCCATCAGCCGGTGGCCGGCAGCGAGCCTGCGCCTGAAGAAGACGAAGCGATGATTTTTGAACCCGTGGTCGACGAGCCACAGGTGGCCGAGCACGCCGAAGACCCCGAGTGGATCGAGGCGATCAACGGCAGCGGTGAGACGGATCCTGCCAAGCGCGGCGACGCCTCACGCAATGTCTAAAACGCTGGCGCAGTGGCTTGAATACCTAGAAACACTCCACCCGGTAGGCATCGATATGGGGCTGGACCGGGTCAGCCAGGTAGCCGACCGCATGGGCCTGTTGCAACGCCCGATCGCCCGGCGGGTGATCAGCGTTGCGGGCACCAATGGCAAGGGGTCCACCCTGGCGATGATCGACAGTGTGGCCCGTGCTCATGGTCTGCAGGTGGGTACCTATACATCGCCACACCTGCTGCACTACAACGAACGCGTTCAACTCAACGGCCGCATGGCAAGCGATGAACGCCTGGTGGCCGGGTTTGAGGCCGTCGAGCAAGCCAGGCTGGCATCTCCCGCGATCAGCCTGACCTATTTCGAAGCCGGTACGCTGTGTGCGTTTTGGTGCCTGGTCCAGCAGCCGCTGGATCTGGCAGTGCTTGAAGTAGGCCTCGGTGGTCGCCTGGATGCGGTCAACATCGTCGATGCCGACGTGGCGATCGTGACCACCATTGCCCTGGATCACGCCGGATACCTGGGCACCGATATCGCTCAGATCGGCCGTGAAAAAGCCGGTATCTTTCGCTCCAGGCGGCCCGCCGTGCTGGGCAGCCGACATCTTCCTGAAAGCGTTACCGCCGCCGCCCAGGCGCTGCAGGCGCCGGTCTATCAGCTTGGCCGTCACTTTGATCAATCGGTTGCGCCAACGGCTGGCTGGTGCTGGCAGGGGCGAACAGCCAACGATGAATCGCTGTCACTCGATGCGTTACCCGATCCTGGTCTGCCTATCGATAATGCCGCCACCGCCCTGCAAGCCCTGACGTTAGCCGGCCTTGCGCTTGCCGCGACACCTACACGAACGGCCCTGGCCAACCTGGTGGTGCCGGGCCGTATGCAGTGGCAGGGGCAATGGTGTCTCGACGTGGGTCACAACCCTCATGCCGCGGAATACCTGGCCCATCACCTGCCGCCTGTGGCGGCCGGTGCGACGCAGTGGGGCCTGATTGGCATGCTGAACGATAAAGATGCCGATGGCGTGATCGCCGCGCTATCATCGCGTATAAGCCACTGGGTGTGCGTGAGCCTGGACGGCGAGCGAGGCCGCGACGCCAACGAGCTGGCCGAACGGATTGCAGCCCAGGGCGGACGCGTGCATCATTGCGCGGCATCGCCCGGTGCGGGGGTGGATTGGCTGGCATTCCGGCTCGGGCCGGATGATCGTGTACTGGCGACAGGCTCTTTTTTCACGGTGGCGGCCCTGTTGGCACTGCCACTGCCACAGGCGTAGCGTCGCTTGATGGAGAGGGATATGAAATACGGTAAAACGGAACGGATCAGCGGTATCGTCATTTTACTCGCGCTGCTGGCCATCATTGTGCCCTGGTTGATGAGTGACCCTGCACCGCGTGAAGAGCGTCCACAGCCAAATTTTGTCATTGAGCAGCCCGTTGAGGTCGAGCGTCGTGAGGTTGAGGCCCCGGAGCGCCCCGAGTCGATTGGTGACCCTGCCGAGCAGATAGACCCGAGCGTTGCCGAGCAGGCAACCAGTGAGCCGCTTGATGTGGAGCCTGTAAGCCCCGATACCGACCAGCTGGCTGATCGCCGCGATGAGGGCGAAGAAGAAGGTGAAGATGCGTCGCAGGAGGCGTCATCCAGCGACGACGAGTCTTCGGCAGGCAACGACCCGATCGCCGATCTGATTGCCTCCAACAGCCAGGCCGTCAACAATGCCCCCGAAGAAGCCCCCGCCGATGACGAGGCTGAGACGACCGCATCCTCATCGTCTGATGGCGAATGGGCCCTCCAGGTGGGTAGTTTCGGCAATGCCGATAATGCCCAGCGGTTGAGTGACCAGCTAAGCGAGGAAGGTTTTACCGTCTATCAGCGCGAGCGCGACAATGAGATGACGACCGTTTACGTCGGCCCCTTTGCGACCTCGGAAGAGGGAGAAACGGCGATGAGCGACGTTAAGCAGCGGGCCAATGTACAGGGTCTGCTGGTTAGAGTACGGGATTAGTGATGGCGCTTACCTGGATAGATGCCGCCTTTCTTGCCGTGTTGGCCCTGTCGATGCTAGCGGGCTTCGTGCGCGGCTTCGTGCGCGAAGCATTGGGGTTGGCGGCCTGGGTTGTGGCGTTGATGGTGGCGCGGTTACTGGCCGAGCCCGTCGCTGAACTGATGAGCGGTTTTATCGATAGCTTCGACGCGCGGCTGGTGTTGGCCTTCGCGCTGGTGATCTTTGCGGTGATTCTGCTGTGCGGGATCGTCATTCGCCTGGTGCATGCCGCGGTAGAATGGGTGGGCATGGGGTTGCTCAATCGGATGGCGGGGGCGGCCTTCGGTATTGCCCGGGGAGCTGTCATTCTGTTGGTCGTCACGGTGTTGATCACCCTGACGCCGCTTGCGGATCTTGAGGCATGGCAGCAGTCGACCCTGCGTCCTACCTTTATCGAGCTGCGCAACTACGCCATCAATCAGTTGGACCAGTGGGGCGGTGAACTTCCCGAAGCACCGTCTTCGCTAAACGACATCACGCTGCCGGATTTACGCCAGTCGCGCGATGGCTGAACGGGTTTCAAGAATTTTCTAGTCATGTAACGGCTTATTGACGCCAGTAAGCCTGCACTTAGCGAGGTAACGGGAATGTGCGGTATTGTCGGCCTTCTGGCCAAGCAAGCGGTAAACCAGGGTATTTACGATGCCCTGACCGTTCTTCAGCATCGCGGCCAGGACGCTGCTGGGATGATGACTTGGAGCGAGGGACGCTTTCTACTGCGCAAGAGTAACGGGCTGGTGCGCGATGTGTTTCATACCCGGCACATGGCGCGTCTGAAAGGTAACCTGGGCATCGGCCACGTGCGTTACCCCACCGCCGGTTCCTCCAGCGAAGCTGAATCGCAGCCTTTTTACGTCAACTCTCCCTACGGCATCGCCCTGGCGCACAACGGCAACCTGACCAATTCCGAACAGCTCAAGCAGGAGCTGTTTTCGACCGATCTGCGCCATATCAATACCAGCTCGGACTCTGAAGTACTGCTCAATGTATTTGCTCACGAACTGGGCAAGCAGGGGCTGCACCTTGAAGCCGAAGATATTTTTGACGCCGTGCGTAGAGTTCACCGGCGCTGTAACGGTGGTTACGCGGCCGTGGCCATCATCAACGGCTTTGGCATGGTGGCTTTCCGTGATCCCCACGGTATTCGCCCGGTGGTGTTCGGTACCCGACAGGAAGACGATGGCCAGTCGGTCATGATCGCCTCCGAGTCGGTCGCACTGGACGTGGGCGGCTTCGAGCTCGAGCGAGATCTTTCCCCCGGCGAAGCGATCTTCGTCGACATGCAGGGCAAGATTCACACTCAGGTATGCGCCGACCGCCCTCAACTGCGCTCGTGCATTTTCGAGCACGTTTATCTGGCGCGGCCCGACTCGATTCTCGACGGTGCCTACGTTTACGGCACCCGTATGCAAATGGGCCGCAAGCTTGGCGACCGGGTGCTGAATGAATGGCCCGACCATGACATCGACGTGGTGATTCCGATCCCCGATACGTCGCGCACCTCGGCGCTGGAAATGGCTCAGCACCTGGGCGTCACCTACCGCGAAGGGTTCATGAAGAACCGCTATATCGGTCGCACCTTCATTATGCCGGGGCAGACCCAGCGCAAGAAATCGGTGCGCCAGAAGCTCAACGCCATCGATATTGAGTTCAAGGACAAGAACGTGCTGCTCGTGGATGACTCGATCGTGCGCGGCACCACCTGCAAGCAGATCATTCAGATGGCCCGCGATGCCGGGGCCCGCAATGTCTACTTTGCGTCGGCGGCGCCGCCGGTGCGCTACCCGAACGTTTACGGTATCGACATGCCCGCCGCGTCGGAACTCATTGCCCACGGGCGGACCGAAGAGGAAGTGGGGCAGTTGATTGGCGCAGACCGCATCTTCTATCAGGACCTTGAGGATCTGAAAGACGCATGCCGGGAAGTCAATCCTGAGATGGAAGCGTTCGACTGTTCGGTCTTTGACGGCAACTACGTCACCGGCGATATCGATGACGCCTATCTGGCGGTCCTCGAAGCCAACCGCAACGACTTGGCCAAAGACCAGAGCGCGGGTGACCATGCGCTCGTCGACATGCATAATCAGGACGATGACCTGGACGATTAGGCCAAGCCCCTTTGACCAAGTCCTTTGCAGTAGCGGAACAAGAGACTAGCCCATGCATGATGACAGTCAGCAAGACGCCTGGTCGCTAGAAACCTTAGCGATTCGCGCCGGCCACGAGCGCACCTTTGAGCAGGAACATTCCGAGCCCATTTTTCCGACCTCCAGCTTTGTGTATGGCAGCGCCGCCGAAGCGGCGCGCAAGTTTGGCGGGCAGGAGGCTGGCAACGTCTATTCCCGCTTCACCAACCCGACCGTGCATACCTTTGAACGCCGCCTGGCGGCGTTGGAGGGCGGCGAGCGCTGTGTGGCCACCAGTTCGGGCATGTCGGCCATCCTGTCGACCGTGCTGGCGCTGTTGTCGGCTGGGGATGAGATCGTCGCCTCGCGGTCGCTGTTTGGCTCGACGGTCAGCCTGTTCGACAAATACTTCGGCAAGTTCGGTATTACCACACGCTATGTAGAGCTTTCCGACCTGGCGGCCTGGGAAGCGGCCATTACCCCGAAAACGCGTTTGTTATTTGCCGAAACGCCGTCCAACCCGCTGTCGGAAGTGGCCGATATCGCGGCGCTTTCAGCGCTGGCCAAGCGGCATGAAGCGTGGCTGGCGATCGATAACTGCTTTCTGACCCCTGCGCTTCAGCAGCCCATCGCGCTGGGCGCGGACCTGGTGATTCACTCCGCGACCAAGTACCTCGATGGCCAGGGGCGGGCGGTAGGCGGCGCTGTGGTCGGCAAGCACGATGTTCTGGAAGAGGTATTTGGCGTCGTGCGGACCTGCGGGCCCTGCATGAGCCCGTTCAATGCCTGGATATTCACCAAGGGGCTGGAAACGCTCTCACTGCGCATGAAGGCGCACTGCGAGCAGGCGCTGACCCTTGCCCAGTGGCTTGATGCTCACCCGGCGGTCACCAAGGTGTTTTACAGCGGTCTGGAGGATCACCCTCAGCATGCCCTGGCCAGGCAGCAGCAGGAGGGCTTTGGTGCCGTGTTAGGCTTCGAGGTGATCTCCGGCCAGGAGGGCGCCTGGCAGGTGATTGACGCGACCCGCATGCTGTCGATTACCGGCAACCTCGGCGATGTCAAAACCACGATTACCCATCCGGCGACGACTACTCATGGTCGGCTGAGCGATGAACAACGCGCGGCTGCAGGCATTACGCCAGGGCTGGTGCGTGTGGCCGTTGGGCTGGAAAGCCAGCGGGACATTCAAAACGATCTCGCCCGTGGCCTGGACGCCTTGGCGCAGGGCTAGACGCGTCTTGCCTGTTGAAAAACCGGTCGAAAGGCCGGTTTTTTTATGTGCCCAAGGTCTGCTCAAACGCCGTCCAACGGTTTTTACGAATGATGTGTTCTGGTTTTTTCAGCGGTTTACCAACGTCTTTAACGCTATGATCGCTTTATTATCACGCTTACGTAAAGCGTCTTTAAAAGGAAACAACGATGTGGCGTAACACTCAGGTGGGCTGGGGCGTCATCAGCATTGGGCTGCACTGGCTGAGCGCTATCACGATTGTGGGGCTATTTGCGCTGGGCTGGTGGATGACCGGATTGGGGTACTATGACACCTGGTACAATCTGGGCCCTTGGGTGCATCGCTCAGTGGGTATTTTGCTTTTCATGGCAACGCTTGCGCGCATCGTCTGGCGCTGGGTACAACCAACACCGCAAGGACACGGCGGTCGGCTTGAGGTATTGATGGCGCATTTGGGCCATATCACGCTGTATGTGCTATTGCTCTTTGTGCTGACCACCGGCTATCTGATCTCGACGGCGGACGGCAGCAGTATCAGCGTTTTTGGCTGGTTCGAGGTCCCTGCATTGGTACACGATCTGCCTAAACAGGCGCTGATTGCCGGTGATTTGCATTGGTACAGCGCCTGGGCACTGATGATATTGGCCGTGGGGCATTCGCTGGCCGCCTTCAAGCACCATTTCATTGACCGCCATGACACCATGGTGCGCATGTTGAAACCGACGTCACGTTAACGTACCGGGCTTTCCCAACCGGGATGGCTTTAAGGGCACCCTTCAAGACGGTGCTTTATCATCGAGAAAGGAGTTGCACGCATGTTGAAGAAAACCCTACTGACCGCGGCCGTGGCCGCCGCTGGACTCTTCACACTTGGCCAGGCACAGGCCGCTGACTACACCATCGATACCGAAGGTCAGCATGCCTTCGTACAGTTTAAGATCAGCCACCTTGGCTATTCCTACATCCTGGGCAGCTTTGAAGAGTTTTCCGGCGATTTCAGCTACGACCCCGATGACCTCGAGGCGTCTTCGGTCGAAATGAAAGTTCAGATCGACAGCTTGAACAGCAATCACGCCGAGCGAGACCGCCATATTCTTAACAGTGACTTCCTTGATGTTGATGAATATCCCACCGCGACCTTCACCTCTACCGGCTTTGAGTCGACCGGTGACAATGAAGGGGTCGTCACCGGTGATCTGACCCTGCACGGTCAAACCCAGGAAATCGAAATGCCTGTGACCATGATGGGCGAAGGAGAAGATCCCTGGGGTGGCTATCGTGCCGGCTTTGAAGGCAGCACCATGATCACGCTGAGCGATTTTGATATCGACATGAGTGACTATCCCGAGGCCATGCATGAACTTGAACTGTATGTGACCTTCGAAGGCATTCGCCAGTAACACGGTGCTGATAAGCGCCATCACTCCTCAGGGAGTGGTGGCGTTTTTGCGTTTATTCAACAGGAGTATAGGTGTTGGTGGCTAGCACTCAGCAAACGGCAGGAATGGGGAAAACCCTGTGGCGTCAAACCTGGCCCATGGCCATCGGTGTGCTATCGCTACTTGGCTTCCAACTGGTCGATAGCGCCTTTATCGCACGGCTTGGCACGGTACCGCTGGCGGCTCAATCGTTTACCTTTCCGCTATCGTTTCTGATTATCGGTATCCAGGTGGGGATGGGGATTGCCATCGCGGCGTTGATTTCCCGTGCGTTGGGAGCCGGTGAACAGGCCCACGCCAAGCGTTTGAGCAGCCTGGTGTTAATGGCCGGTGGCGCGGTCATCGCCGCTCTGTGTATTACCCTCGGGGTATTTCAGGTCCCGATTTTCAGTTTACTGGGTGCCGAAAGCAATACGTTTGGCTATCTGCGCAGCTATTGGCCGCCGCAGCTGCTGTCGGCCTGGATCGGTGCAGTGCTTTATTTCATGTACAGCGTGTTTCGTGCCTACGGCGATACCCGTTTGCCCGGCAAGATGATGGTGATCACCAGTCTGGTCAACCTGGCGCTCGACCCGCTGCTGATCTTTGGCGTGGGGCCGTGGGCGGGCTGGGGATTGCCGGGAGCGGCCTGGGCGACGGCCATCGCCTTCAGCGTTGGTCTGGTGGTGACCGGCGGTCGATTATGGCAGCGCGGCTGGGCGTCGCGGGAAGGCCTGTGGTCGGAAGGTCACCGCTCCTGGCGGCCGTTTTTGGGCATTGCCGCGCCGGCCATGGTGAGCCAGCTGATGCCGCCATTGGCGGCCATGCTGGCGATCGCCGTGGTGGCCGGGCTAGGCGAAAGTCAGGTGGCTGCCTGGGGGCTCGCGAGCCGGCTGGAAACCCTGTCGTTGATGGTCATCCTGGCCATGACCATGTCGCTACCGCCCTGGTTGGGACGCTGCTACGGCGCGGGAGACTGGGATCAGATACATCGTCTGTTGCGTCTGGCACTGGGCGTTGCGGTGGTGTGGCAGTTGGCGCTGGGTATCGTGCTGGCGCTCGGCGCGCCTTGGCTGGGCATGGTGCTGGCGGGAAATCCCGACGTGCAGGATGAACTGGTATTGCTGATCCGCTTTCTGCTGCCGAGCTATGCGGCGCTGGGTGTTTGCATGTTGATCGTGTCCGCCGGTAACGCGCTGGGCTGGCCGCTGCGCGCGATGCTGTTATCTGCCGCACGGCTGTTCGTGTGCTATTTACCCTGCCTGTGGCTCGGTGAACAACTGGCAGGCTGGTGGGGGCTGGCCGCCGGCGCGGCCGTTGGTAATCTGCTGGCCGGGGCGGCCGCCTGGCTGATGCTGCGACGTATTCTGTCGCGTCCGCATCGCCAGGCGGGCGTTACGGCGCATTGACGTTGGCGCGCTCCTGGAAGGCAAAGTAGCCAAAGAGTAACGCCATGCCCAGATAGCCCATCACAAAGTTGGGTGCTGCGTTGATGGAAAGCTCAGGGGCGTGCATCAAGCCGACAAACGAAAAGGCCGCCGCGACCAACGCAAAGACCGCCGCCCGCCGAAACTGATGGTCAATCACTGAAACGGTCATTGCGCCCAGGAAGATCGCCATGAACATGGCGCCCTGACCGGTGGAGACAATCGATGTCGAAATATCGCTGACGACGTCTTCGGCGTCACGATTGAAACGCGTCATCACGTAGTTGGCAAAGTAGGGCAGCATGGCCAGGGCCACCGCGGGATAGTAACGGGTATCGTTGGCCTGAAACGCCGTGGCGATCATCGAAATTCCTACGAATACCAGGATGGGGGCGACCACGGAGACAGGAATGATGGCCGAAATCATGGCGATCAGGCCGAACATGGTGGCGACGGCGTAAACGGCTCCGTTTAACAGACTGTAGCCGCGCCCGGCGCCCATCCATTTCGCCCCGACGGTGGCAATATACACCGTTGTGGGGAAGACCCCGCCAAACAGTGCGCCGATCATGGTGCCTACACCGTCCACCGCCTGGCATTCGCGTACGTCGTATTTGTCGCCGGCGGCTTCCATGGCCTCGACGTTGTTCATGGTTTCAATGGCGTTATACAGCGTGATCGGCAGGACCACGGTAAGAATGGCGAGCATGCCGGTAGCCAGCAGCCCCAGGCCTTCCCACCAGGCAAGGTTGGGTAGCAGCGGGTAAAAGCCAAGGTGGGTAAACGCATCGCTGAAGCGCTCGCCGCCCGCGTCGCCGATCAGATAGGCCATGGCGCTGCCCACGATGATGGCAAACAGTGACGTAGGGATATTGAAGGGCATGCTGACTCGAGCGATCAGGCCGACAATAATGATAGCCAGCACCAGCAAGCCGATCAGCGGCATTTCCAGCGTCTTGAACAGCATCTCTCCGGCAATGAAGGTCAGCGCGACCCCGGCTACGGCGCCGAGCATGGCCGCCCTGGGAAGGTGATACTGCACCCAGCGCCCCACCAGGCTGATGGCGGCCTCTATCGCGCCGCTGATAAAACAGGCCGCGACCGCCACTTGCCAGGCGAGCGTCACATCGCCAGTCAACTCCTTGGCGGGCAGCAGAACGCCAAACAGGAAGACAAACATCACCGGCGTTGAAATGCCGTAGGACAAGGCGGTGACGTCGCTGCGCTGTTCTTTGCGCGCGAGCCGTGCGGCGCTCCAGGCGTAATAGAAATTACCGACCATCACCGCGACCGCCGCACCGGGAAGCACCTGGCCATAAACGATCGAGGCGGGAAAGTCCATGCCCAGCATGGTAATGGCAATGATCACGAAATTCGCAATGTTATTCTGAAACAGAGCGAAAAATGCGTCGGTGTCTTCCTTCTTGTACCAGGGGTAGTGGTGTGGCGTCGCCATGGGGGCCTCTGGGTTTGGGAGTTATACAAAAATGCCCAGGCA
>Ga0008837_100670_pt1 | contig 19604 bp, 17 predicted proteins | sample HotLakConsUCCSLE_FD_65500 | JGI IMG/M metagenome (GOLD analysis project Ga0008837, IMG submission 65500) | Hypersaline microbial mat communities from Hot Lake, Washington, USA - Hot Lake Consortium UCC-SLE | ecosystem: Environmental > Aquatic > Non-marine Saline and Alkaline > Hypersaline >...
GCCGAGGCCGACGCCTATTTCGCGACGCGCCCGCGCACGAGCCGCCTCGGCGCCTGGGCGTCCGACCAGTCGCGCCCCCTCGCCGCACGCGCCGACCTCGAGGCGCGCGTCGCCGAGCTCGAGGCGCGCTATCCCGACGAGGTCCCCCGCCCGCCCCACTGGTCGGGCTTCCGCCTGACGCCGGCGGAGGTGGAGTTCTGGCAGGACGGCGCCTTCCGCCTGCACGACCGCTTCCTCTACCGCCGCGAGGATGGGGGGTGGCAGGTGCGCCGCCTCTTTCCCTGACGGAGAGCGCTTTCCCGACGCGCGATCGCCGTCCGGCCCGTCCCGGAAGCCTCCGGCGGGCCGGACGTCCGCCTGCGCCGCCCTCCCGCAGCAGGTCACCTCCCCGGGAAGGCGGAAGACCGACGGTCCGCTTGCGGCCTTCGGTCACGCAAGCTCCGTCGCCGGCCGGAAGGCACGGGTGGACAGCGCGCCCCTCTCCCCGGAAGATGAGGGAGCGGTCACCCTGCAACACGTCGGTCTCCTCGAAACGGAGCGATCCTGTGCATTTCGCGGACCGGACCGCGAGATCGACGGCGTGGTGGCCGACGATCCGGAAGGGACGGACACCGTCCGTTCCGGTGCGGACCGCCTGACGCACGGGAACAGGGAGAGCCATGGACCTCGACGTCGCGACGGTGCAGGCGATCACCGTCCTGCCCTTCGCCCTCATGGCGCTCTTCCTCGGCTGGACGTGGTGGGTCCAGCGCTCGAGCACGGCACTCGTGTGGTGGAGCCTCACGTTCGCCTTCGCCACCGGCAGCGCGGTCATGACCGTTCTCGACCACGGGCGCGAGATCCACGTGAACGTGGTGGTGGACGACGTCCTGTTCCTCCTCGCCCATGTGGCGCTTCTCGCGGGATTTCGGACCTACGTGGGGGCGCGTGTGCCTTGGGCTCTGATGCTGGCGGCGCTCGCGGCCTATGCGGCGGTCGCCCTGTCGGTGGACGTGCCGGTCCGCGAGCTCATCCGCACCGCGGTCGCCCTCGGCGCCGTGCTGACCCTCGTGGTGATCGTCGACTTCGCGCTCTGGGGGGAGCGGCGGCTCGTCTGGCGACGGGTGGTCGTGTCCATTCTCGCCATCCACCTCGTGGTGCTCGGGCTGCGCCTCGCCGCGGGACCCCTCGCCGAGCTCGACGGGACGGACTGGGAGACGAAGGCGCTCGTCGCCCTCTTCCTGCTGGCGCCGATCCTCATTCCCATCGCCCTCGGCTACACGATGCTCGGGATGGTCTACGAGCGGCGGACGGCTGCGCTGCGCTCGGCGGCGCTGCGCGATCCGCTCACAAGCGCGCTCAACCGCCGCGGCCTCGAGGAGTGGCTCGCCTACGAGCGGCAGCGCCCCGCCGGAGGGCGCGGCGACAAGCCGGCGCTCGCCGCCATCGCCATCGACGTGGACCACTTCAAGGCGATCAACGACACCAACGGGCACGCGGCCGGTGACGCGGTCCTGAGGGCGATGGTGGCGCGCCTGTCGGCAGAGATGCGCCCGGGCGACGCCATCGCCCGCTTCGGCGGGGAGGAGTTCATCGTCCTGATGCCGCACGTCTCGGGCCGCGACGCCGTCGCCGCGGCGGAGAGGATGCGCCGCCTCCTTGCGCAAGCCCCGATCGACGCCGACCGGCTGTCTGTCTCCCTCACCGCCTCCTTCGGCGTCGCAGTCGACGAGACGATGCCCTCCGTCGAGACCCTCGGCGACCTCCTCGACCGCGCCGACAGGGCGCTCTACAGGGCGAAGCGTGAGGGACGGAACCGGGTCGTCAGCGAGGACCGGCCGAGGCTCGCCGCCGCCTGACGAGCGCGCCGCACGCCGGCAGGCGCCGCATTGCCCGCGCGCGGCATCAGGTGAGCGCGCGCCAGCGGGCCGTGCGGGCCACTCCTTCGGCGGCGACGCGCCCCTCCTCCTCCAGCTTCTCGAGGTGGGCGAGAACCGACAGCGCGGCCGCCCCGGCAAGGCGCGGGTCGATGCCCTGGTAGAGGGCGGCGACGATCTCCTCGATGGTGGCCTCGCCCGCGAGAAGGCGGTCGAGGATCGCCCGCTCGCGCATGAGGCGATGGGAGCGCATGGCCGTCACAGTACGCTTCGGATCGTCGACGGGTCCGCCGTGGGCGGGCAGGAGGCGGCGCGCCGGCACCTCGAGAAGCCGCTCCAGCGAGGCGAGGTAGGGCCGCATCGCACCGTCCGGCGGCGCGATCACCGTGGTGGACCAGCCCATGACGTGGTCGCCCGAAAGGCAGTGGTCGCCGACGGAAAAGCACAGGTGGTTGGCCGTGTGCCCCGGAGTCGCGATCGCCGTGACGGAGACGTCCGCGTTGTCCACCACCTCGCCGTCCGCCACGCGAAGGTCGGGCGCGAAGGTTGTGTCGGCGGAGCCGAGAAAGGGGTTGGTCTCGCCGGGGCGGAGCGGACGGGCGTTCCTGTGCGGCCCCTCGGCGACGACGGGCGCCCGGAGGACGGCGTTCAGCGCCGGAAGTGCGCCCACGTGGTCGAGGTGGGTGTGGGTGACAAGGATGTGGCTGACGGGCCGTCCGGCGATGGCGGCGATGACGGCGTCCACGTGGCTAGGGAGCGCGGGCCCCGGGTCCACCACCATCAGCCGCTCGCAGCCGAGGAGGAAGGTGTTCGTGCCAGCGCCCGTGAACGGTCCTCCGTTGGGCGCCGTCACGCGGGCGATGCCCTCGGCCACCTCCACCGCCTCGCCATAGCGCGGATCGAAATCGCCCATGTGCTCCGCCCCTTCTGCCGGCGCCGCCGTTGTGGACCAGCCGCCTCCCCCTCCACAAGCGTCGACTGTGCCCGGGCGAGCCGACCCCCGCCGGGGCGCCCCGGACCTTGACCGCACCCGTGCCGGACGAGACGGGCGCCGGCGCGCAATGGGCGGTTGCGCCGGGGCGCCGTGCGCCGCCGCAGCCTGATCGGAGCGACCCGGACCGGACCCTTGCCGTCGATGGCGCGCCCGCTCCGCGTCCGGCGCGCCTTCCGCTCGCGGGGGACGATTCAATCCGGGCGGAAAGCGCGCTAGAGTGCGCTCGATTCGGAGGCGGACAGGGGGGAGGCGACGTGGCGGAAGACAGGCAACGGCCGGCGTGGGAGCGCGTCGTCCTCGACGTCTGCGCGGTCCTCGTCGTCGTCATGATGGCGGCGATCTGCGCACAGGTCCTGTTCGCACGGCTCGACGTCAACCCGGTCGCCCGCTTCCCCGACGAGCTGTTCCTCGTCGGTGACGCCATCACGCTCAACGGCCTCCTCGACTTCCAGTGGCACCTCCTCGCCGCCATCGGGCTCCTTCCGGCGGCGCTCGTCTTCCTGCGCGACGGCCACGTGAGGGTGGACTTCCTCTACGCGCGCATGCCCCCGCGCGGGCGCGCCGCCGTGGACCTTCTCGGCCATCTCGCCCTCGCGGGTCCCTTCCTGTTCGTCTCACTGCCCGCCGCGTGGGCCTTCATGATGACGGCGTGGACCCGTGGCGAGGGCTCGCGCAACGACGGGCTGAACGACCTGTGGCTCGTGAAGGCGACGCTCCCGGTCGGCCTCGGCCTCCTCGCGCTGGCGCTCCTCGTGGAGACCGTGCGGCTCCTGCGCCTGTCGGCCCGGCGCTGATGGAGAACGCCCTTCCCGTCGCGATGGCCGCGACGCTGCTCGCAGCGATCCTCGCGGGCTACCGCGTCGCCTTCGCGCTCGCGGGGACGGCGGCGCTCTTCATCCTCGTCTCGGACCTGCCGCAGGCCTTCTTCAAGCTCATCGTCAGCCGGATCTACGCGAACGTCCTGTCCAACTGGCTCCTCGTCGCGATCCCGATGTTCATCTTCATGGGGCTCGTGCTCGAGAAGTCGGGCGTCGCGGAGAGGGCCCTGAGGGGCGCGCAGTCCGCCCTCGGCGGCACGCCCGCGGGCATGGGGGTCGCGGTCCTCGTGGTGGGCGTCCTCCTCGCGGCCTCCTCGGGGATCGTCGGCGCGTCGGTGGTCCTCCTCGCCCTCCTCGCGCTCCCGCGCCTGCGGGAGGCGGGCTACGACAGGCCGACGTCGGCCGGCCTCGTCGCCTCCTCGGGAACGCTCGCGATCCTCATTCCGCCGTCGGTGATGCTCATCGTCCTCGGCGACCAGCTGTCGGCGCCCGTGCCGGCCATGTTCGCAGGCGCCATCGGCCCCGGCCTCCTCCTCGTCGCGCTCTACGGCGTCTACGTCGCGATCCGCGCCCGCCGCCTGCCCCGCGCGGCGCTCGCCACGGCGCGCCCGCCCGCATGGCGGATCGCCCTCGACGTCCTGCCCCTCGTGATCCTCGTGGTCGCCGTCCTCGGCTCCATCATCGGCGGCATCGCGACTCCGACGGAGGCCTCCGGCCTCGGCGCGGCGGGGGCGCTTCTGGTGGCGGCGCTCTACCGCCGCTTCTCGCTCTCCATGATGATGTCTGCCGCGCGCGATACCGTCGTCGCCACCTCGATGGTGCTTCTCGTCATGATAGGCGCCACCTGCTTCTCCGCGGTCTTCCGCGGCATCGGCGGGGACGACATGATCCGGGACGCCATGATCGCCCTCGGCGGCGATCCGTGGACGATCCTACTCGTGGTGATGGCTGTGATCTTCCTCCTCGGCTTCGTCCTCGACTGGCTGGAGATCACGCTCATCCTCATCCCGATCTTCGGGCCGCTGATCGCGAGTCTCGATTTCGGCAACGGGCTCGAGGGGGACATGGTCATCGTATGGTTCGGCATCCTCGTCGCGGTCAACCTCCAGACGTCGTTCCTGACGCCGCCCTTCGGCTTCTCGCTGTTCTACCTGAAGGGGGCGACGGGGGGCGCCATCCCCACCACCGAGATCTATCGCGGTGTCGTGCCCTTCATCCTCATCCAGCTCCTCGCGCTGGGGCTCATCGTCGCTTTTCCGGGCATCGTCACCGCCATCGTCTGAGGCGGGACCACAAAGGGAGGATCAAGCAATGAAGAAGGCCATCGTGGCGGCGACGCTCGCCGCTCTCGCCGCAACACCGGCAGCGGCGGAGAGCTACACGCTCCAGAGCGCGTTCGGGAAGAACCTGCCCATCCTCGGACCGGGCGCCGAGCGCTTCGTCGAGACCGTCCGCGTCCTCACCGACGGCGAGGTGGACTTCACCCACTACGGCGCGGGGGAGCTGTCGCCCGAGTTCGAGATCCTCGGCAACGTCGGCGCGGGTGCCATCGACGCTGGCTGGTCCTACGCCGCCTACGCGAGCGGCGAGGCGCCGGCGGCGGCCCTCTTCGGTTCGATCCCGTTCGGGCCGGACGCCATCAAGTACCTCTCCTGGGTGCTGGAGGGCGGCGGGCTCGAGCTCTGGCGGGAGATCTACGAGCCGTTCAACGTCGTCCCGATGCCCTGCGGCGTCATCATCTCCGAGGCCGGCGGCTGGTACACGAAGGCCATCGAGACGCCGGAGGATCTCCAGGGCCTCAACATCCGCATCGGCGGCCTCGGCGGTGCGATCCTGTCGAAGCTCGGCGCCAACGCCATGAGCCTTCCGGCCGGAGAGATCGCGACCAGCCTCGAGACCGGGCGCCTCGACGCGACCGAGCTCTCCTTCCCGATGATCGACGCCCTCCTCGGCTTCGAAAGGGTCGCGACGCACTACTACTTCCCCGGCTGGCACCAGCCCTCCGGCTTCATCGACTTCTACATGAACAAGGACCGCTGGGAGGCCCTCACCGACGGCCAGCGCCGCGCCATCGAGACGGCGTGCGCGGACGTGAACCAGTGGGCGATCGCGACGGCCGTCGCCTCGCAGGAGGCTTCGCTCCAGAAGTTCCGCGATGCGGGGGTCGAGGTGAAGCGCTTCCCCGAGCCCGTCATCGAGGCGCTCAGGCAGGCGGCTGACGAGGTATACGCCGAGGAGTCCGCGAAGGACCCGATGTTCGCCCGCGTCATCGAGAGCTATCGCGCCTTCTCCGAGGCCTACGACGAGTACCGCGAGCTGAACGAGCTCTGACCCTCGCCAGCCCGGCCCGGCGGCACGGCGGGGCGCATCGCAGGTCCGGTCCTGCCCCCGCCCGCCGGGGCAGGCCCATCACGAGGAAACGCCCATGAAGACCTCGACCGACAGGATCCTGACGACCCACGTCGGGAGCCTGCCGCGCCCTCCCGACCTCCTCGACATGCTGGAGGCGAAGGAGCGGGGGGAGGCCGTCGACGCCGACGCCCTCGCCGCCCGCGTCACCCGCGCCATCGACGACGTCGTCGCCGCCCAGCGCGCCGCCGGCATCGACATCCCGAACGACGGTGAGAACTCCAAGACCTCCTACACCCTCTACGTCCAGGACCGCCTCGAGGGCGTCGGCCCCGTCCCGCCCGAGACCGGGCGGCCGAAGACGGCGCAGCACGCCGACCTCATGGAGCACCCCGACCTCATGGCCATGATGGCCTCCAAGGCGCGGGGCCTCTCCTGGTTCGACAGGATGCGCCCGCCCGCCGCCGTCGGTAACGTGCGCTACGGCGACCGCGGCCCGCTGCTGACCGACCTGACCAACCTGCGCGCCGCCTGCGACAGGCACGGCGTGGACGAGGCGTTCATGAACGCCGCCTCGCCGGGGGTGCTGACGAAGTTCGTGCCCGACATGCACTACCACGACGAGGACGCCTACATCGCCGACCTCGCCGACGCGCTCGCCGTGGAGTACGAGGCGATCGTGGACGCCGGCTTCATCCTCCAGATCGACGCGCCGGACTTCGGCTCGGCCCGCCACAACCAGTACCAGGATCTCGACGAGGCCGGCTTCCTCAGGATCGCCGAGCGCAACGTGGAGATGGTGAACCACGCGGCGCGCAACATCGCCCCCGACCGCATGCGCATGCACGTGTGCTGGGGCAACTACGAGGGGCCGCACACCCACGACATCCCCCTCGCCGCGCTCTGGCCCGTCGTCATGAAGGCGCGGCCGGCGGGGCTCCTCGTCGAGGGCGCCAACCCCGCCCACGCCCACGAGTGGGAGGACGTGAAGCGCCTCGGCCTGCCGGACGACAAGGTGCTGATGCCGGGCGTCATCGACACGACGACCAACTTCGTCGAGCACCCCCGCCTCGTGGCGCAGAGAATCGAATCCTGGGCCAACGCCGTCGGGCGCGAGCGCGTCATCGCCGGCACGGACTGCGGCTTCGCGACCTTCGCGGGGCCGAACAATCCCGTCGCGCCGTCCGTCGTGTGGGCGAAGCTGAGGTCCCTCGCCGAGGGCGCCCGCATCGCGTCCGAGCGGCTCTGGTAGGGCGGAACCGGCGGGGCCGGGCCGAGGGCGGATCAGCCGTCCCGGTCGCTCCCCCGCCACGGCGCCTCGCCCGGCCGTCCGCCGAAGCGCTGGCGGTAGCGGGCGGGGGAGACGCCCACGATGCGCTTGAAGAGGCGACGGAACGAGGCGGGATCGGCGTAGCCCACGGCCTGCGCGACGCCGTCGGTGGGCTCGGGCGTCGTCTCGAGAATCTGCTTCGCCTCCTCCATCCTGAGGGCGAGCACGTATTCCGTCGGCGCGTAGCCGGTCGCGCGGCGGAAGCGGCGGGTGAATGTGCGCTCGGTCAGCCCCGCGCGCCGCGCCATCTCCGCCACCGGGCGGGGCGCGGCGTAGTGGTCGGCGATCCAGGCCTGGACCCCGGCGATGACGCGGTCGTCGTGACGCCGCGGCCGGGCCATGACGGCGAACGGGAGCTGCCCCTCGCTGAGATCGCCCACGAGGAAGAGGCGCGCGATTCGCCGCGCCTCGGCGTTCCCGGCGAAGCGGGCGATGATGGTGAGGACGAAATCGGTGAAGGCGCCCGCGCCGCCCGAGGTGACGATCCTGTGGCCCTCCCCGGCAGGACACAGGATGCGCGCCGGCTCGAGGTGGACCAGCGGATAGTGGTCCCGGAAGACCGGAACGGCCGCCCAGTGGGTCGTCGCCTCGAGGCCGTCGAGAAGCCCCGCCTCCGCGAGGAGGACCGATCCCGTGCAGACCGAGCCGACGAGCGCCCCCTCCCGGTGCCGCGCCGCGAGCCATGCCGCCTCACGAGGCCAACGCCCCCGCGGGTCCGCCGCCATGTCGATGGCAAGGTCCGTCACGATGGCGAGATCGACGCGCGAAAGGTCGCCGAGCGCCGCCTCCGCGGCGATGGGAATGCCTGCCGCAGAGCGCACCGGCGCACCGTTCCAGGAGGCGAGGATCGGGCGAAAGCGGCAGGCGCAGGGCGCGTCCTCGCCGGTGATCTCTGCCCACGCCGTCCCGACCGAGCCCAGCATCTCGTGGAGGCCGTAGATGGTCCCCGGCGTCGTCTCCGGCAGGACCACGAGCGCCACGGTGAGCGTGATCGGCGCCGCGCCGACGACCCGTGACCGATCCGCCCCTGTCCTGTCGGCTCCGGCACTCGCGTCCATGACGAGGATTGCGTACCTCCCGCGGCGTCACGAAGGGAGAGCACAATGACCGAAATCCTCATGGAGCGCGAGAGCCTCGACGAGGCGGCGGCCGAGGCCTTCGCCGGCCGCGTCGCGGACATGCTGAGCGCGGGCGCCACCGCGGCGATGATGTCGCTCGGCCACCGCCTCGGCCTCTACGACGTGATGGCGGCAATGGCGCCCGCCACCAGCGCGCAGATTGCAGCCCGGGCCGGCCTCGCCGAGCGCTACGTGCGCGAGTGGCTCGCCGTGATGGTGACGGCGCGGATCGTCCTCTTCGACCCGGCGCGGCGGCACTATCGGCTTCCGGCCGGGCACGCCGCCTCTCTCACCCGCGGCGCGCCGCTCGGGAACCTTGCGGTCTATGCCCAGCACGTCGCCCTTCTCGGCGCCATGGAGCCGCGGGTGATCGACTGCTTCGAGACCGGCGGCGGAACCACCTACGACGACTATCCCTGCTTCCACGCCATGATGGCGGAGGACAGCGCCATGACCGTGACGACGGCGCTGTTCGACCACGTCATTCCCCTCGCGGGGGGCTTCACGAGCGGCTGGAGGCGGGGATCGACGTCCTCGACGCGGGCTGCGGGCGCGGCACGGCGCTGATCGCCATGGCGCGGCGCTACCCGGCAAGCCGCTTCGTCGGCTACGATCTGTGCGAGGACGCCATCGCCTTCGCCCGCAGCGCGGCCGCCGAAAAGGGACTGACCAACGTCTCGTTCGAGAGACGCGACCTCACCGGCTATCGCGAGCCGGGGCGCTGGGACCTCGTGACGAGCTTCGACGCGGTCCACGACCAGAAGGACCCGGCGGGCCTCATCGCGGGAATTGCCGGGTCGTTGCGGCCTGGCGGCCTCTACCTGTGCCAGGACATCGGCGGCTCGGCGAGGCTCGAGAACAACATGGACTTTCCGATGGCTCCGTTCCTCTACGCCATCTCCACGGCCCACTGCACGCCCGTCTCCATCGGCCAGGGCGGCGAGGGGCTCGGCACCATGTGGGGCCGGGAGACGGCGGAGCGGATGATGCGCGAGGCAGGCCTTGCCACCGTCGCGTGCCACGTCCTTCCCCACGATCCCATGAACGTGTGGTTCGTGGCGCGGGCCTGAGGGTCACAGGACGCCCGACTGGATGGCGTAGAGCACCGCCGTGACCGTGAAGGCGGACGCGGCGGTGCCGACGAGGACGGCGTTCGACGCCCCTTCCACGAACTTGCCGTACTGCGTCGCGAGCACGAAGACGTTGGTGGCGGGCGGCAGCGCCGCCATCAGGACGGCGACCGTGAGCCAGAGCGGGTCCGCGTCGGTCATCGACACGAGGACGAAGGCGACGATCGGGTGGAGGAGGAGCTTGATCGACAGGAAGATCGCGAGATCCCCGACGGCCTCCTTCGCCGGCGGCGGCTGGAGCGCCACCGTCACCCCCATGGCGAAGAGCGCGCACGGGGCGGCGGCGTTGGTGAGCATCGTGAGGAGGCGGTCGAGGAGCTCGGGCGGCTGCCAGGAGAAGGCGGCCGCCAGCGTCCCCGCGATGACGGCGAGGATGAAGGGGTGCGTGAAGATGCGCTTCAGGATCCGCCGCGCGGTCGCCCATGGGCCGTCCACGGCGGCACCGCCGATCGCCATCAGGATCGGCGTCAGGATGAAGAACATCGTGTTCTCGAAGGCGAAGATGAGCGCCACGGGCACCGCCGCGGGCGCCCCGAGCGCTGTGATGGCAAGACCGGGTCCGAGGTAGCCGTTGTTGGCGTAGGCCCCGACGAGCGCCTGGATCGTCGCCCTCTCGACGTCCCATCCGGAGCGCCAGAGCGCCACGATGAAGCCGAGCGAGAAAATCGCGTAGGTGCCGGCCACCACGGCCGCGATGAAGCCGAGGTTGGAGAGCTCCTCGAACGGCGTCTCGGCGAGGAGCTTGAAGAACAGCGCCGGCAGCGCGACGTAGAGGATGAAGATGTTGAGCCACTCGAGCCCGGATGCCGGCCGCTTCGCGATCCGGCCGACGACGAAGCCGAGGAAGATGAGCCCGAAGAAGGGAACGGTGAGGGTCAGGACCTCGCGCATGTGTCGAGGGGGGCTCCGGGGGCTGGCTGAAGGGAGTGCTGCCGGGACGGCTGCTGCGCTGCATTGCTGCGTTAGGGCAGAAGCGGCACGGCCGTAAAGCCCTTGGGGCCGCAGGAGAGGCACGCTATCTGAGGCGCCCTGCCCCAAGTGCCGAGGGAGCGCCCTGGTGGACGACAGAGCGACCGATCCTGCCGCGACCTTGAGGGCGACCCGCCCGAAGAAGCGCAAGGGCCGTCGTCGTCGCAGGGACGGGCGGCCGGCTGCGGCGCATCTCGTCCAGTACGCCCTCCTGCGCGCCGTCGGCTTCGTCCTGCGCCGCGTGCCGGTCGAATGGGCGTCGGCCGCCATCGGCGGCGCGCTGCGCGTCGTGATGCCGCTCACCTCGCGCCATCGCCGCGCGCTCGACAATCTCGCCCTCGCCTACCCGGACAAGACCGACGAGGAGCGGGACAGGATCGCGCGGGACATGTGGTCCCATCTCGGCCGCGTCGCGGGCGAGGCCTTCCAGATCGACCGCCTGATCGCCGACGAGTCCCGCGTGACGCTGCCGCCGGACTTCGAGCGCTTCCGCGCCCTCGGCGCCGACGGCGCGATTTCCGCGGCGCTCCACCTCGGCAACTGGGAGATCGCGGGAATGCTGCCCCGGCGGGCGGGACTGCGCCTCGCCGGCGTCTACCAGGCGCTGCACAACCCCCTCGCAGAGCGCTACCTCAAGAGGATGCGGGCCGCCGCCTACCCCGCGGGGCTCTACCCCAAGGGCCCGCACCTCGGCCGCACGCTCCTGCGCCTCGCCCGCGGCGGCGCCGGCATCGGCATCGTGTCGGACCTGCGCGAGGCGCGGGGCGTCGGCGTCCTCTTCTTCGGCCATCCCGCCTTCGCGACGCCGCTCCCCGCGATGCTCGCCCGCGCCTCGGGCCGTCCGATCATCGCTGGCGCCGTGATCCGCACCGGCGGCGTGCGCTTCCGCGCCGTCCTCGAGCACGTTCCCGTCCCCGTGACGGAGGATCGCCAGCGCGACATCGAGGAGGCGACACAGGCGCTCCACGCCGTGTTCGAGCGCTGGATCAGGGAGGCGCCCGAGCAGTGGATGTGGACGCACCGCAAGTGGGCGCGCTCGGCCGCCCGCCCCCTCACCGTGCGCGAGATGCTCTTTCCGGCTGGCATGGCCGAGGCCGACGAGCCGCGCCCCGACGAGACGCCCGCCCGCCTGGAGCCGCCGCGGAGCTGACGGCGCGCCGGCCGTGCGCCCCTCCGGCCGACGCCGAAGCGCGCCGCAGGGCCGCCACGATCCGGGCGCGTCACGGCGCGGACGAAATGGCGGGACTCCTCGCCGGACGCGGCACCGGAGGCTCGCCCACGGCTTCACGATCCGCCGCTTTCCCGGCGCGGCGCGTGACCCTTCCGGCAGCGCTCCCCTCCACGCCTGCCGGAGGATCACGGACGGCCGTGGAGTGTGTTCATCATCCGGCCATCTCAATTGTGGTGAGGCTTGCACGTTCCTGTCCCGCCCATTACCCCTATGGGTCTTCCGGCCGTCCGGGCTTGCGCGGGGCTGGCGGGGAGGGCGAACCGGTCGTGGACGGTGCGCGTTGCGGGTTCGGTGTCATGAGGATGCCTGCGGCGCATGAGGCGCCGGGAGCTTCGGTTCTGGCGCATGTGTCGATCCGCGCCGGCCGTGGTCCCGCAAACAACCATCCGTGTGCCGGTCGCTGTTCGCGACCGTTAGTTGGGCAGTGCCAATGACGAAAATCCGGACTGCGAAATTTCAGCTTGGTCAGGTAGTGCGCCACCGCGTGTTCAGCTTCCGCGGGGTGATCTTCGACGTGGACCCCACCTTCTCCAACACGGAGGAGTGGTGGCAGGCGATCCCGGAGGACATCCGTCCACGGCGAGACCAGCCGTTCTACCACCTGTTCGCCGAGAACGACGAGACGGAATATATCGCCTACGTGTCCGAACAGAACCTCGTGCCGGACGACACGGGCGAGCCGGTGCGCCATCCCCAGGTCAGCGACATGTTCGAGCGTCGCAACGGCGCCTATTGCGCACGGAGCTGCCACTTCCACTGAGCCGTCCGCCGGGCCGGGCGACCGGCCTGGCGACACAGCGGATCACGTTTTCGAGAGGCGCCGCTCCGGGAAGGACGGCGCCTCTTCCTTCTCGGGGCCGTCGTCGCCGTGCCGAAGCCATGTCACGCCCGGGATCGGCGGATGAGAAGCCTCCGCCAGGACCAGCCGGCACCGGGTCCAGGCCTGTCCGCTCGGGACGCCCCGACCCGCGCGGGTCGGGGCGTCCCGAGCGCGGTATCAGTCGCTCGCCTCGTCGACGGCGCGGCGCTGGGCGGCCACGAGGCGGTCGCGCGCCTCCTGGGCACGCTGCTCGAGCTGGCGCTGGAGCTCCTCCTGCCGTGCCTGGAGCGCCTGCGGGGCAAGGCCCGGACCGTCGTACACAGCGGTGAACCCGATCAGCGTGAGGTCGAAACGGACCGGACGCGCCTGCTGGTTCATGGTGGTCATCTGAAGGGTGCGCCCCGCCTTCAGCTTGTTGATGTAGCTGCCGTCGACGGCGAGTTCGGCGTAGCAGGCGTTGGGGAAGCAGATGCTGTAGCGTGCCGTCTGCTGATCCGCACCGTCCACCTGGAGCTGCACGCCGGGCTGGAGGAGCATGCCGACCGGAACCGACACGAGAAGGCTGCGCCGCTGCTCGCCCGGCGTCTCGCGGATGGCGACGGAGGCGAGGAACTGGCCCGAATCGCTCCGGATTTCCTGCGTGACGAGGCAGACTTCCTTCTGGGCCTGCGGATCCGTGTTGCAGATCTTCACCCAGGGATTGTCGTCGTTCTGGGCGGCGGCGGGTCCCCCGACGCCGGCCGCGGCGGCGGCGGCGGCGAGCGCCAGACCGGCAAGGATGGAAGCCAAACGCATGGTCATCTCCCCGTACTCGAATGCGCGCGGCAGGTCGCCTCCCGCCGTCCACGGAAGGCTTAGACCGCGCGAGCCAAAATGGCTAGAACGCGGCCATGACGATTTGGATAATTCGCCCCACCGCGATCGCAGAGTGAAAACCATGAGCGCAATCGCCGCAAGGGACGCCCGACGCCGCACCGTTCGCCGCACTGTCGCGGCGCTCTCGGCCGCCGCCCTCGCCGCCCTCGCCGTCCTCGCCACACCCCCGACGGCCGCGGCGGGCAACGGCATCGCGATGCACGGCGCGCCAGCCCTCGAGCCGGCAGAGCCCCTCCCCTATGCCGATCCCGACGCCCCGCAGGGAGGACGAATCACCTACGGCGCCCTCGGCACCTTCGACAACCTGAACCCCCTCATCCCCCGCGGCGCCCGCGCGCCGGGCATCCGCGACCCGCTCTACGGAAACCTCGTCTACGAGAGCCTCCTCGAGAGGAACGGGGACGAGCCGTTCTCCCTCTACGGCTTCCTCGCGAAGGAGGTGATCGTCCCCGAGGCGCGCGACGAGGTCACCTTCGTGATCGACGAGCGCGCCCGCTTCTCGGACGGGGAGCCGGTCACCGCCGGCGACGTCGTCTTCTCCCTCGAGCTCCTGCGCGAGCAGGGCTGGCCCTACGCGCGCAACTACTACTCCAAGGTGGAGGAGATCGAGACACCGGACGAGCGCACCGTCACGTTCCGCTTCCCGAACGCCAACGACCGCGAGCTCCCCCTCATCCTCGGCCTCATGCCGATCCTGCCCGAGCACGGGACCGACCCGGAGAGGTTCTCGCGCACGACACTCACCCCGCCGGTCGGAACGGGTCCCTACGTGATCGAGCGCGCGGAGGGTGGACGCCTCGTCGTCCTGCGCCGCAACCCCGACTACTGGGGCAACGACCATCCCCTCAACGCCGGCCGCTACAACGCCGAGGAGATCCGCTTCGAGTTCCACAGGGACGAGGCGACGCTCTTCGAGGCGTTCAAGGCGGGCCGGATCGACGTCTACCTCGAATCGGACGCCGGCCGCTGGGCGCGGGGCTACGACTTCCCAGCAGCGCGCGAGGGGCGCGTGCAGCGCGTCGAGGTGCCGACGAAGACGCCGCGCGGCATGTACGCCTTCGCCCTCAACACGCGCCGCGCGCCGTTCGACGACATCCGCGTGCGGGAGGCGATGAACCTCCTGTTCGACTTCGAGTGGATCAACGCGCAGATGTTCTTCGGCCAGTATCGCCGCACGACGAGCTTCTTCCAGAACTCCGAGCTCCAGTCCACAGGCCGGCCGGCGAGCGAGACCGAGCGTGAGATGCTCGCCCCCTTCGAGGGCGTGGTCCGCGACGACGTGATGGACGGGTCGTGGCGCCCGCCGGTCTCCGACGGATCGGGCAGGGACAGGGCGAACATCCGCGCCGCCCTCGACCTCCTCGCCGAGGCCGGCTGGCGCATCGACGGCGGGCGCCTCGTCAATGCCGCCGCAGAGCCGTTCCGCTTCGAGATCCTCGTCTCGACGCGGGAGGACGAGCGCCTCGCCCTCGCCTGGCAGCGCTCGCTCGCGCCCGTCGGCATCGAGGCGTCCGTGCGCTTCGTCGATTCCAGCCAGTACAACGCTCGCCTCCTCTCCTTCGACTACGACGTGGTGCGCGTGTTCTGGCCGGCCTCGCTCTCCCCCGGCAACGAGCAGACCCACCGCTGGTCGGTGGCCGCCGCCGACACGGAGGGCTCGTTCAACTTCGCCGGCGCGAGGGAGCCCGCCGTCGACGCCATGATCGCGGAGATGCTGGCCGCCGAGGGCAGGGAGCGCTTCGTCGACGCCGTGCGCGCACTCGACCGCGTCCTCCTGTCGGGCATCTACGTGGTGCCGCTCTATCATTCCCCCGTGCAGTGGGTGGCTCACGCGAGCCGCCTCTCCATGCCCGCGAGGCAGAGCCTGTCGGGGGTCGAACTCGAGACATGGTGGGTGGACGAATGACGAGGATCGACACGAGCGCCATCGAGCCCATGCGCATCGACGTCGTCTCCGACGTGATGTGCCCCTGGTGCTTCATCGGCAAGCGGCGCCTCGAGAAGGCGCTCGCCATCGCGGGCGACGTCGACGTCGAGGTCGCCTGGCATCCCTTCCAGCTCGACCCGACGCTGCCGCCGGGCGGCAAGGACCGTCGGCAGTACCTCGAGGAGAAGTTCGGCGGGCGGGAGAACGCCGAGCGCATCTACGACCGCGTGCGCGCGGCGGGGGCGGAGGAGGAGATCCCGTTCGCCTTCGAGAGGATCGAGCGCTCCCCGAACACGCTCGACGCCCACCGCCTCATCCGCTGGGCCGGGATCGAGGGGGTGCAGGACGCGGTGGTGGAGCGCCTCTTCGCCCTCTACTTCCTCGAGGGGGCGGATCTGTCGAAGGACGAGACCCTGAAGTCGGCCGCCGCCGACGCGGGCATGGACCCCGAGATGGTGGGCCATCTCCTCGCGAGCGACGCCGACCTTGCCGAGACGGAGGCTGAGGTCGTCCACGCCCAGGCCATGGGTGTGGAGGGCGTGCCGACCTTCATCCTCGACGGGAAGTATGCGATCTCGGGCGCCCAGCCGGCAGATCTCCTCGCCGGCGCCATTCGCCAGGTGGCGGCCGAGCGCGTCGCCGGCGGGGCCTGAGGAGAGCGCACTTGGACGTCATCACCGGCATCGACCACGCCATCGTCGCGACCGGAGACCTCGGCGCGGCGGAGGACGCCTTCGCCCGCCTCGGCTTTTCCGTCACCCCGCGCGGCCTCCACTCGGCCCACATGGGGACGGCGAACGCGACCACCGTCTTCGCGAACGGCACCTACATCGAGCTCATGGGCATCGTGGCGCCGACGGAGAGGAACGCCCCCTTCCGCGACGGGATCACGGCCGGACGCACGCTCTTCGGCCTCGCCCTCAAGACGGCGGACGCCGACGCCGCGCGCGACGCCTTCGCGGCCGCGGGCGTGGACCATGGCCCGGTGACGGCCTTCTCGCGGCCCGTCGGCCTTCCCGACGGCGAGCACGAGGCGGCCTTCCGCACCACGAACCTTGCCGGCGCCGCGACGCCTGGTGCCCATGCCTTCGTCTGCCAGCACCTGACGCCGGACGTGGTGTGGCGGCAGGACCATCTCGTCCATCCGAACGGCGTCACGGGCCTGAGGGCCGTCGTCGCGGTCGCCGACGATCCGGCGGAGACGGCGGAGGCATGGGGCGTCGTCGCGCCCGGCCCCGTCACCACCAGCGCCTCCAAGGCGACCGTGGACTTCCTCAACGCGCAGTTGGAGATCCTCGCGCCGGACGCCTTCGAGGCCCTCTTCGGCGCGGCGCCGCCACGAAGGCCGGGCCTCGCGGCGCTGGTGCTCGCCACCGGCGACGTCGCCGCCGCCGGCCGCATCCTCGCGGACGCCGGCGTGCCCGACCCCGCCCGCCTCATCGCCGGCCCCGAGATCGCTGCCGGCGTCACGCTCCAGTTCGTCGCGGGCTGATCAGGCGAGGTCGCCGACCACCTTCGCGGGCGTGCCTGCGTCGTCCATCGCCCGCACCGCCCCGAGCGCCGCCTGCCGCCGCTCCTCCGGGTCCTCCGTCCCTGCGACGCGCACCAGAACCTCCCGGTGCGCGAAGTGGATGCCGTGCCTGTCGAAGAGATCGCGGAGCCGCTGGTAGACGTGGCGGCGCACCAGGAACTGGTCGCCCGGCTTCGTCTTGAACTTCACCCGCATGATCATCGCCGAATCGTCCATCTGGACGACGCCCTGGCTCTTCGGCGGGTCGATGAAGAGGTGCCCGATCTCCGGATCCGCCGCCATCTCCTGGCCAAGCTTCTTGACGAGCTTGCGCACCTTCTCGACGTCGGTGTCGTAGGTGAGACGGACCGGGAGCTTCATGATCACCCAGTCGCGCGAGAAGTTGGTGAGCTGCTTGATCTCGCCGAACGGGATCGTGTGGAGCCGCCCCTCGTGATGGCGCAGCTGGAAGGAGCGGACCGAGATCTTCTCGACCGAGCCCATGGTCCCACCGACGTCGATGTACTCGCCCTTCCGGAACGCGTCGTCGAGAAGGAAGAAGGCGCCGGAGAAGATGTCCCTGATGAGGCTCTGTGCGCCGAAGCCGACGGCGAGGCCGACGACGCCGGCACCCGCGAACAGCGGCCCCACATCGACGCCGAGGTTCGCGAGGACGAACATGACGACGATCGACCCGATCACGAAGGCCATGACGCTGCGCAGGATGGGCAGGAGCGTCGCGAGACGGCTGCCGCCGGGGCCGAAACCCTCGCTCTCTGTGTCCTGCCCGCCGGCCGGCCCCGCCTCCTCCTCGAGGCGGATCGCCACCCAGATCCGCACCGCCTGCCACGCCGCCCACGCCGCGAGGAGGACGAGCGCGACACCGAGGCCGCGCCCGGCCGCCGCACCCCACGCCCCGTCGAACACGCCGAGCACCTCGAGCGTCACGCCGACGCCGACGATCGTCCCGAGCCCGATGGCGGTCCTCTCGAAGAGCTCGCTCCACGCCCCGTGGACGATCCCGCGCTTCAGGCGGCTGTCGTGGATGATGAAGAGGACGCCCGTCACCACGAGGGCGACAACGGCACCGATCACGGGGGCGAAGACCGGCCCCAGCGACATCGGCCTGTCGAACGCCACGTCCGCCATCCGCGAGAGCCACGCCGCGAGGAAGTAGACGAGGACGATGATCGGCCACAGGACGCTCGCCATCCGCCGGACGATGCCGGGCCGCACGACGCCCTGGAGGATCGCCGCCGTGATCTCCTTGCGATGGGCGAGGATCACGCCCACGAAGATCACCAGCGCCACTGTGGACGACAGGACGAGGAGCGCCTTGTCGGTGGCAACGTCCGGCGACAGGCTCCGCAGCCACAGGCCGACGTAGGTGACGATGGCCGACACGGTGCCGCCGACGAGGAGCTGGAGGAAGAAGGAGCGCGCGGCGGCGTCCGTGAACGGCACGAGGCGGGAGGTGCCGTCGTAGGGTGCGAGGATGGCGTTGAAGACGCTCCTCACCGCGAGGACGACCGACACGCCGAGCACGGCGAAAAGGGCCGTCGCCCTCTGCGGCGAGGGCTCCGGCACGAGGAGGAGCGTCACCAGGGTGCCGACAGCGAAGAACGCGAACGCCGACAGGCCACCGCGCATGAGCCGCTCCAGCGCCCGGCCGATCCTTCCGGCACGGGTGTGCGGCGGAGCGAAGCCGATCGACAGCACGAGGCGCGCGCAGAGCCGGCCCGCATAGAGGTAGGCGGCCGTCCCGAGGCCGAGCACCAGCGCCGCCACGAGAAGGGCCGGAAGAAGCCATGCGACGGAACCGTCCCCGGCGGCGGTCACCGCTGCCGCCGCCGCCGTCGGGATCTCCGGAATGGCGGCCAGTATGGGCTCCATCGCGAGCCGGAACGCGGCGATCCTGTCCTGGAAGGAGGGTGGCGGCGGGGCGACGGCCGGTCCCGCGGCCGTCGCCGGCGGCACCACGAAGACGGTGTTCCCGCCCCTTTCGAGCGCCTCGACTGCGGTGACCGCGGCGGACGGCGCGTCCTGAGCGACGACGGGGACGGCAAGAAGGAACGCGAAGGCGACGAGAACGGCGGCGAGGCGCATGACCTGGAAACTCCGTGGCGCGCCGTTCTGCCACCCGCCAGCCGCCCGCGCAACGATTGCAAAACGCGGCACCGCCGGCACGACCGATCGGGCAATCCCCAGGCCCCGCCGCAACGGGGCCTCGGAGCCCCGGCCGCTCCACCCCCTCCCCTCCGGCGGCCCCGCTCGCCTTGACGTTCGCAGAGCCGGCTCCTAATCCCGCGGGGACGTTCACCAACGGGAGTGGGCGTGCGTCCCGCCACCGCCGGCCAGGCCCATCCGCGAGGCTTCATGGATCCCGAGATCACCCCGGACCTCGTCCGGGTCCACGGGCTCACCCCCGAGGAGTACGACCGCTTCGTCACCCTCATCGGCCGCACGCCGACCTTCACCGAGCTCGGCATCGTCTCGGCCATGTGGAACGAGCACTGCTCCTACAAGTCCTCGCGCATCCACCTGCGCACCCTGCCGACCTCCGGCCCCCGCGTGATCCACGGCCCCGGCGAGAACGCGGGCGTCGTCGACATCGGTGACGGGCTCGTCGTCGTCTTCAAGATGGAGAGCCACAACCACCCCTCCTACATCGAGCCC